>JAEEGL015851420.1_pt1 | contig 22633 bp, 21 predicted proteins | sample 9134231 | NCBI WGS metagenome assembly JAEEGL01 (sample SAMN16246548, study PRJNA631951) | gut metagenome | biome: gut microbiome; feature: rumen; material: fiber-attached | host: Bos | place: Iran: Karaj | collected 2018-10
AGGTAAACGCCGTATCTTTATCCAAGGTACTCAAACAACAGCTACGACTACTGGATTATGGACAGGAGGTGCATCTCCTTACTTTAATTCAGCAGCTGATTTAACTGACGGACAAGAGATAACATCTTGGCTTCCCTTGCCAACAACTGGTAATGCTACACTAAATCTTAAATTTGGTGATGGCACTTCATCTGGTGCACTTAATTGTTATTATGGTGGTACAACTAGATTAACAACTCATTATGGGCAAGGTCAAGCTATACATTTAACATATAGAAAGACTGTTAAAATACCTAGTACTGGTACTACAACATATACAGGTTGGTGGGCTGATGCTAACTATGATAGCAATAGTAATACAATCGATGTACTGCAAGGTACATATACAATACCAGTAGCTGGTGCAACCGCAGGACTTAAACAATATTCATTATTTGCAGAAGATGCAAATGGTAAGTATTCATCATTCACAACACAGAATGGTACTGCAGTAACTAAGACAGTAAATAGAACAGATTATTTTGATATAAGTAAAATCTATTATTGTTCTACAGGTGGTAATTATGCAACTAACGCTAATATTGGGACATCTATTGTTAGATGGGCACAACCATTAGTTGATTTAAGATATACATTAAATATAGCTACTAATGCATTAACTGCTAGAAAACCATTATATTTAAAATTTGATGCTTTATCTACTTCAATGGGAACAGAGGGTAGAGTATGTTATAAATTAGCTGGTTCATCTACAACAGATTGGTGGACTCAAACATTACCTGCAGCAGATGCAGCAGCTGATGGAATAATTTATGTTAAAGTAAGTGAAGCTTGTTATGATGGCTATAGAGCTGATTTATCAATTAAGCAAAAATATTTTTATATAAATGATATAGGTTTTGGTGAAGAGCCTGGTTTTGATGCAATAAGGGCTATTAAATCTGATAATTCAATATATGCAGATTCTGCTACATATGCTACTAATGCAGGTAATGCTGCAAGTGTTAATAATAAAGCTTTTGGTTCTGCATCAACTTGTGCTTCAGGAGCTTTTTTAGCATCATCTACTAAATATGCTGGTTCTACTGCAATTGGCGGTATGGCTTCAGTAGCTCATTCAACTGAAAAATCTTTAACACTTCAGATAAATGGTGGCACATCTACTGCTTGGAATGGGTCTGCTGCAGTTACTTATAATGTTACAACTAGTACATTAGGTATTGGAACCGCAGGTCTGAAAGCATCTGGTGATTTTGCAGCTGCTAGTCATGGTATACATGTGCCAGCCACCGTTGCAGCTACAAATAAAAAATATTTATTATGTAACAATACTTGGGCAACTATTACTTCTGCTGATGTAACGAGTTTTAGTGATGCTGTAAAAGGTGTTACTGTTAATAATGCTACCAATGCTAGTAAAGTTGGCGGAACAGCTTTTGGTAGTGCTGCTACTTGTGGAAGAGAAACTTTTGTATCCGATGTAGAATATGACCAATCACTAGGTACACTTACTGTAACTAAATATAATAACTCAGAAAAAAGTTATATATCTAGATTATCTTCTGTGCCACTTAGTGGTAAATATGCTACAATAAAGGTTCACCCTTATGACAATACAGTTGTTTGTGCCGGTAGAATAATTCGTAATCGTACGACTGCTGATGCTACAGCTGGACAAGAATTTGGAATACTAGATACATATAACACATACTCAGTAGACTTAAATATAGCTTTAACACAACAAAGTAGTCCTTATGTTTTTAATGCAACAATTTCATATCCAACTACAATGTATAAAGCTCCGAGTTTTATTTTCTTAATCCCTCGTGATAAAAATACAGGAGTTAATTCTAGAGTATGTTATAACAATGGATATGGTATAGATAGACAGCCAACTAATTTTCCTGCTTCAGCTTGGGCCGCTGGAAAAACAAGTGGAGTGCATCAATTTCAGGCTGCTGCAGGTAGTGCAGGAACGGCATACGTAACAGTTATTATGGGGTGGAGGTAAGTAATGCAAGCATTAATTAATATAAATACTTTAGAAGAAAGTAATGGTGAATATTATGATTGCTGTATTCATGATACTGATGAAAATAATGTTCAATATAATTTAAATAATTTTAGGGAATATGAATCTGTACTCCCACACGAAGAAGTAGAGGCTAATCCTGAACAGTATTTAGAGTATAAAGGTTCATTACTATTACCTTGGGAAGATGCGGGCGGCGGTTCGTCAAGTGATGACCTAGATAAAATGAAAAATGAGATAGCTGAATTAAAAGCATTACTAGAGCAACAAAATAAAATAATTGATGCTTTAGTAAATAAATAAATGGACATTTTTCTTTAAAAATATAATTATATCTTTAATATAATTTAACTCCTAATGAGGAGTAATAATGGCGGGAGCCTGGTTTGTCACTGCTTGACCTAGCTTGAGCAGTGATTGACCGCCCGCCGCAATCTTTTTTGGAGGTACAAGGATGGCGCAGCATGAAATAGAAAACAACATAGTTGATGCTATTGAACTATTAACAAAAGATACAATAGCTAAAGCTAGATTAGATAAAACTGTAATTGCTACTGTTGTCTCTTGTGTAAACAAAGTAAAAGGTATCTACAATGTTAAATATCAAGAGGCCACTGTAGAAGCCTATAGCTCCCCAAATGCTAGCTACCAAAATACAGATAGAGTATATATGCTTATTCCTATGAATGATATAGAAGCTGATAAGTTTATTCTTGGTAAAGTTGGCGGCAATACTTATAACGGAGCAAACGAGAGAGAATTAACAAAAGCTGAATATGAAGCTTTAAGTGAAGATGAAAGAAATAATGGTTATACTTATTATATAACTGATGAAGATAGCGGTGGTGGAGGTAGTATCACTGTTGATGATACACTTAGCACTACTTCCGAAAATCCAGTTCAAAATAAAGTTATTACAAATAATTTTACTAATTATGCTACTACAGCAGATTTACAAAATTATGCTCCAACTTCTTCTCTTACTAATTATGCTACTACTTCTGATTTAGCTAATAAGCAAGATATATTAACCGCTGGCACTAATATTACAATTGAAAATAATGTTATTTCAGCCGCTGGTGGCGGAGATAATTTTTTAACTAAAGTAGACCCTGTTGGAAGTGGTAAATTTTCTTTTGGCTCTAGTGTTTATATATCTAAAAACAATAGCATTTCATTAGGAGAAAAAACTAGTGCAGTTGGTATGTATGCTCAAGCTTTTGGCTATCAAACATCTGCTGGCGGATATTCAATGGCAATTGGAAATAAAACAACAGCTGATTCTCAAAGTTTTTCTTGTGGAAGCATGACTTTAGCTAAAAATCAAAGCTTTGCTTGTGGTGGTATGGGTCAAGCAACTGGAAATTATTGTAGCGTTATAGGTGGTGTTAATTATGCAACATATTCTTGTGATTTTGCCGGAGGAGATGGCACTACAGCTTCAGGTGGTAGAAGTCTAGCTTTTGGTCAATGGTGTAAAGCTTCTTCTTCATGTAGTATGGCTTTTGGACATCAAACTACATCTAATGCTTTAGGACAATTTGTAGTAGGAAGGAAAAATATTACTGATTCAAATTTAGCTTTTATAGTCGGAAATGGTACAACTGCTCATAATAGTTCTGGTAAATCAAATGCTTTTACGGTAGACTGGAATGGAAATGTAGCGGCAGCTGGAGATTTAACTGTAAAATATAATAATGCACAATATAGCTTGTCAACAATTATACAGGCTTTAATTGATAATAATATATTATCTTAATATTGAGGCGGCGGGGCAGCACCTGCCGCCGCATTTTTTGTTTCTACACTTGGACAAAGATTATAAATTACACCATTCTTTTTTTGATATTATCTATAAAAGGAGGTTTCTACCATGGACATAATGAGCTTATTAACCAAAGTGGGCTGCACCATCTCACACAATTGGTTTTTAATTATACTACTAGCTTCACTTATCCAAATTGCTCCTATTAAGTTCAATCCTTGGTCCGCTATTGGACATTGGCTTGGTAAGATAATAGGAGTGGAAGCATTGAAAAAAGATGTAGAAAATTTATCTAATCAGGTTAAAGAGAATGAAGCTGTTACAGCACGTACACGTATCTTACGTTTTGGCGATGAAATGATGAATGATCATAAGCATAGTCAAGAACATTTCATTCAGATACTAAAAGATATAGACACCTATGAAAAGTATTGTGAGGAGCATCCTAAGTTCCCTAATAACAATACTGTATTAACAACTAAGAGAATTAAAGAGCAGTATGCTGAATGTTTAGAGAGGCATACATTCTTATAATAATATAGAGAAAAAGGAGATAGAATGAGAAATGGCTAGTTCAATATTATATCCTCCAGTGATAGATGCAACAATGCCCGCGTTTGTGTTTGATGATAATCATCCTACTACCAGGGTATATTTTTCTATCTCTGATTATAATTCGCTGGAGAATTTTGCGAGAGTAAAAGCGGGCACTATTATTGAAGATGCTAGTTTAGATACAACTGCAGTAGCAGCTTCAGAACAAGAAGAGGGTGCTGGAGAAAATCCTTATCTTCATGTAGACCCAATTTTAACTGATAATATAGCAACAAAAACTTACGAAGAAATTATACATTTATTATACGATGCACATAATGCGGCTGCCGCCACAGAAGATGAAAAATGGATTAGAGTAGAAATGCCAGATGGTCCTTATCGTTCTGGCTATTGTCCTAATTCAGCATTTAATTTATCTAATGGGCAGTATGACTATTGGAGTTACTTAATATATCAAGGAGATAAAGGACTTCAAATTCTAACTGATATAGCTAGACAAGATAGCAATATTAAGAAAGCTCATTTAGATAACAATTGGAGAGTTACTCCAGATATGTTAAACTGGACTCCAGTTGAAGTAGTAGGTGAGCCTAAAAAATGGTATTGCTATATACATATTCAAAAAATTAAAAATTATATAGAACAATTTACAACTACTAATTATTCTAATGAATCATGCTATTGTATAAAATCTAGACGTTTTATATTTAAAGGTAATGATGAAGTAATTGATGATTATGTATATCCTTATGTTATGGTTACCTGTAAAGATAGTACAGATAACAGTAATGCTTGGAGTGATATTAATATTCCTCTTTCTGTATCATATCCAGAATCTATCAAATTTGATTTTACTACTAGATTTTATGTATTACATCGAGATAATATTAAATATTTAGCTGGAGATAAAAATTGTTATTATATAGAGATAAAACAACAAGATATAAATAATAAAAATATTTATAATATGCAAATTCGTTTTGTATCTAAAGAGATAGATGAAAATAGCTGGCCTATTGAAACAACAGACTGGATTAATGCTAATATAAATAACTTTAGTGAATGGTCTAGTGTTTGTCTTTTAAGAAGATTAAATAATACTCCTTTAGTTACAATAGCTAATAGTAGTATTGGTTACAATGATGAAGGAACTGAGATTGATTTTGTAGGCGCAATAATTGATTCTCATTTTATTCGTCTAAATGTATCAATTAATTCTAATAATGATGATGAATACTTATCAGCATATAGACTTAGACTTTATTCAAATTCAGAGAAATTTTTTGAAAATCCTTTAGAAGATTCAGGTTGGCAAAAAATTAAATCAAATACATCATTAATTTCTTATGAAATCAATTATAATTTTAAGAGATTATATGATAAAAATACAATCTATTATTTATATATTGATATTCAAACTAATAATGGATATAGTAATTCATTATATAGTTATACATATCAAACTGATGAAAATATAGAAACTACAATAAATAGTTCTAAAGTAGATGTTAAAATATCTAGCTATAATGTATTTTCAGCAGATATTCAATTAGATACAGTACCTAATTATGAATCTGGTGAGATACTTGTTAGAGTATGGAATAAACATGCTAGCTTTGATGGTAATTTAATTTTAATTAGAACTTCATCAGAATCTAATTTTGAAGAGTGGGATACATTACTTACATTTGAAAATGTAAAAGATGTAAATTGCATTTATTGGGTTGATAGAACAATATCTTGTGATGAATGGTATAGGTATGCAGTTATTTATGGTAATATGTTTACTTATCATTATGAAGATATTTATGGTGATAATCATGTTACTACTAGATACATTGAAACAGACCCTGTTATGGCTGAAGAGCCTGTTAATATGTTCCTTGATGATAGCTTTTTAGTAGGAGAGCATAAGTCATTAAAGATTAAATTTGACCCGAATATCAATAGCTTTAAGTGGAAAGTTACTGAAAGTAGTATTGAAACACTTGGTAGTAAATATCCATTCTTCAATAGAAATGCAGTAGTTAATTATAGAACATTTCCAATTTCAGGCACTATAGCTACCTGGATGGATGATGAGCAGAACTTCGTCAATAGAGAAGAATTGTTTAATCCAAAGGCTTATGGTTATCATATGGATTTTACAAGAGAAAATAGAATTGAAGCTCATTATGATTGGGTGCTTGAAAAGAAGTTTAGAGATGCTTTGGCGGGCTTCCTTATGAGCACTCAACCTAGGTTATTTAAGAGTTTAACAGAAGGTAATGTATTAGTAAGAATACATGATGTAAGTTTTATTCCTAACAAGACGCTTGGCAGATTAATCTGGTCATTTAGCGCAACAGCTACAGAAATTGGAGAAGCAAGTTTAGAGAATATAAATAAATATGGAATACAAGAAAATGTAATTCAGCTTAATTTTAATGATATTGGAGATACAGTATATGATCCTCCATATAGTAAAGATGAAGATTTAATGGTTCTTCCTAATGGATTCTATATCATGCAAGAGAAAGAGATTAAAGATTTTACTATCAGCTTGATAGGGAAAGAAAATACTGAGAAGTATTGCATCAGGATGTCTAGGCCGTCTGGCGGAAGCGCTGGTGGTGAGGCTGATAAACTAGATGAATTTGGTGCTCCGCTTCCGGAGGTAGAACCATGAGTTATCCTTATTTAAACAATCTTGATTTTCTTGCAAGTTTAGCTGAAGAACGCGTTAAAGAACATTACATTAAAATTATTGTGCTAGATTGGAATGAAAAAGAAGTTGCGGAAGTGCAAAGCACTATTAATAGTGGAAGCATTAATATTAATGGTGATAGCTCCCTAAGACGTTCTGGTTCATTATCAACCAACCTGGACCCCGCAATTTATGATGTGGATGATGTAAATAGTTTATTTTCATTAAATAAAAAAATTAAGATAGAGAAGGGTTTAAAAAACCCTTCTTCTACCTTATATCAAGACTATCCAGTTATATGGTTCCCTTTAGGGATATATGTAATAACTGGTCTATCAGTTAATTATCAAACTAATGGTGCTATACAGCTTAATATCTCGATACAAGATAAAATGTGCTTGCTAAATGGGACTGTAGCTGGCTCCCTGCCCGCCGCCATGAATGTAGATACTATTACTACTATTGATGAGATTACTGGTGAGGCTATAACAAAGAAAGCTACTATTAAGCAAATTATCAAAGAGTTAGTTAATCATTGGGGAGGAGAGCAATTAGGTAATATTCTTATTACAGGTATTCCAGATAATGTATTATCAGTTAGAGAGTGGATTAGTTCACTTCCTCTATTGATTGATATAAGCACTAATAAGATATTTGAAAATACAGCAGAATTACCTAATATGATTATTCCTGAGCAAAAAGCTTTAATGGAGAAGATGTTAGCTGCATCTGATCCTTCCACTTGTGAGATTCCGGATGGCGGATGGCAGCTTAAGGACGAGTATAGCGGGATTTATTACTTATATAACAAAGGTGAAATCTGCGGAAGACAGTGGGTTCCATTCTGCTATACAGGTAGCGATAAAGGTTTAATTGCTAATGCGGGAGCCTCTATCTCATCAGTTCTAGATACTATTGTAAATTATTTAGGTAATGTAGAATATTTCTATAATGTTGATGGACAGTTTGTATTTAGAGAAAAACCTAATAATCTAAATAAAACTCGTGCTAATGATATACTTAAAGTAACTGCCGGCGAAGTGACGTATGATGACATCGCCTCAGAAGCGGCGTCCGCCACTAAGTTCGTTTTCAATGATACAATGCTTATTTCAGCAATTACAAAAGCACCAAATATTTTAAATGTAAAAAATGATTTTGTAGTTATTGGGCAACGTACTATTGATAAACAAAAATTTGTTATTACATATCAAACTTGTATTGATGATACACCTCAAGTTCCTGATAAAGATGATACTTTTGTAGTATGTTATTATTATGATACAAGTGATAAGTTAGTTAAAGCAGCAGTTCCACAAGAATATTCATATACCGAAATGGAAAGTATGTCTAATCCAGCTGCTGGAGTGTTTTACTATTGTTCTAGTATAGATGGAGATACTTCAACTTCAACTAGATTTGACAATGCTCAAGAGGGAATGTACTATTGGAGTAATAATAAATTTAATTTATATTATGAAGATAAGGAACAAACAATAGTTAGTAAAAAAACTAATACAGTTCCTTATAGAGAAATGCAGTGGCAAACTTATCAATATTATAAAGATATGCAACAAGAAACTTTAGGTCTTGCTACATCATATTATTATGCTAGGTTAAAAAATGAATGGCCTAGAGTATTTGATTTAAAGAAAAATCAATATTATGATGCAATTCAGAAAGATTCTTATAATGCTGATTTTTATTTAGAGATTATAGATTCTAATACAGAAGTTGGTAGACAATATAGTATACCTAAAATAAGTAGACGAACATATGTATATAATAATACAAAAATAAATTGTTTATTTGAGCCAGCAGAACAAGGAGAATATGTATTTATTCTAGATACAACTGATGTAGAACAAATAGAAAATGAAGTAAGAAGGCAAAATTCTAATTATAATTTTATTATTGTAACAGAAGATTGGCTTAATAAAAACACACAACAAAAAACTTATTGGTTATCTGCATATTCAGTAATGAGAGATTTATTATATCAATACACTCATTATAATGAAACAATACAGTTAACTACAATTCCGCTTTACTTTTTAGAAGCTAATTGTCAAATTGAACTAGGTTTGACAAATGAAAAGCTATCTGGAAAGTATTGGGTTAAATCTGTTTCAGTGCCTCTTGACTCTAATGGCACTATGAATATAAGCACAACTAAATTGCTTAAGAAATTTTAGAGATAAAGGAGAGTAACAATGGGTTTAAGAATAACAGAAGATGTTTTATATTATGCAGAAAACAATGAATGGAAACCTTTGCCTGCTATTAAAGGGGAAAAAGGTGACGATGGACAAGATGGGCAAAATGGACAAGATGGAGCTAATGCATATTACGCTTGGCTAGAAAAAGAACATCTTGAAGATACTACCGAAAATTATAGAAGATGGATTCAAGAAATAGGTAGAGCAGCTGCTATTGGTGCATCACGTGTTGTTGTTGAAGATGTTGGTGGAGTTCCTACAAAAGTAGCTTATACTCCTAAAAAATTAAATCCTAGTGATACACAAGAGCCTCCAGCTGAAGGTACTCAATTCGTTACATATGATGGTACAACAGCTAGTTGTGATAGAATTGTTTTAGGTGGAGATAGTACTGCTAGCAGTGAAGTTAGATATAAAGGATTAACTACTGCAAACAATAATTATATAAATCCATTATTGTTTGCTACTACTGTAGCACCGCCTGATGGAGGATTAATTTCAGAAATTGGTTATATACCAAACCCGTCTAATATTAGTGATGTTGGCTATAACCCAGCATCTTTTACTTTTGCAATGGGTAATAGAAGCACTAGTGCAACTAATAGTGCAAGAACAGGTGGAAATAAATCTATTAATTTTATTATGGATAGCTTTATTGGTACTGCTGCTTCTAACCAAAATACAGCATATAGAACAAGAAGAGAAAATTGTGTATTACAAATTAATGGCACAAATGGAAGTTTACATATTGGTGGTACTAATGATAGCAATTGTAATTTAGGTATTACTACAATTAATGCGGGTGCAGGTTCTTTTATGGGGTATACTGTAGAAATGAATGCAACTAATACAACTAGTCCAGCACCAAATGCAGTACGCATTCAAAGAAAACCATATGGGAAAACTAGTTCTACTTCTTGGAGTCTCTTTAATAACGTAGATAGCGGACATGTAGAGCATATTAGAGTAGCAGTTAAATTACCTGGTGAAGCCACTTTTAAAAAGACATGGATGTATACTCCAAAATATCCAAGTGGTCAAACTTATTTAACAGCCGATCAAGCAGAAACATTATCTACTACTTGGGATAAACATACTGACACTAGTGTTGCAGCTAGTACAAGAAGAAATGCTCATTTAATTAATATAGCAACAAGAAATAGTTACAATAAAATGCCTTATATTCAATACTCAATAGTAAATGAAGATATGTTATATTATTCTCCATTTAGCGATCATTTTTCTATCTCAAATGTTTTTGTAAAAAATAATCAATTACATTTTACATTGTCTTGTAAAAAAGATTTAAGCAGTAATGGAAGTAATTATTTACCTGCTGGTAGTGGATCTAATAGTGGTCCACTTTATATTGACTTTATGTTATTTACATCAGATTATAAATAAACAAAAAAGAGCGGCACGCGTAATGCGTGCCGCTTTTCTTATTTTATATTAATAATTTAATTGTAATGTTATACTAAATAATGAACCAGCTGGAACTATTAATGGAGTTGCAAGAACTTCACGTACCATTAAAGAATAAGTAGTAAGCATATCTATTGCTATAGTACCAGAACCTTCTTGATATCGTCCTGCACCAGTATACATATACAAACCAATTTCTTTGATTGTCTGTTCACTACCAGAATTATTTTTTCCAGTCATATTAACAATACATGATGAACAGTTTAAATCATCATTAACTACTATAGATTTTGAAAAAGATAAATCAGAAAATGAAGATGAAATATCATTATCTAAAATATAATCATCAAAATCAACAGGAGTATCTCCAGAACCAACTGAAAATGTCGAAGGTGTTAAATAAAAACTATATTTCTGATAGCTATCAATAGTTGCTGAACCAGAATTTGTTTTATAACTTTGTTGACAAACTACTTTTCCAATTATACTTGAATCTGTTGCTTTACTAATTTTCCATCCTATATCGCTAGAAATAGTTTGACTACTATTATTACTTAAGCCATATCTTGCTATAGCAGTTTGTTTTTTAAAATAATTTGATAAAAACATTTATGACCCTCCTATTAACCGTACTCCAAGTGTAATTAGACTAGAACCAGCATTACTTAATGAACAAGAAGTTCCAATCGACCCGGGTATCATTTTAAATACTTTCATTCTATGTTCATTTTGAGTATCGCAGTCTATAGTAGTATTTGCTTGGTCAATAATTGCATCACCACCAGAATAAACACAAGAATAAAATAATATAAAATTTTTAAAACCATTTGAATTTGAAAAGCTTACACCAGTTACATCATTGGCACCATAGTCACAAGATGTATCATTTTGAACAGAGAAATTAGTTTTAAGCATATAATAACCCATTCGTGCACCACCATTTTGATTTATAGTAGTTGATACACTTGCTAAATCTGAAGTAGCTGTAAATATATAAATGGAATTAGTTTGCGAACTATCAGAAATACCTAAAGTTTTAAGAAGCTGAAAATTTGAATTTGTAAGAGTTATACTAGCTCTATGTGCTATAAATAACACTATTGTTTCTCCAGCATGAACATTCGTTATTTCATCAGTTGTTATACTACTAGTCGCATTATAACCAGTAGTATATACTTCTGAAATATCTGGAAGAATTGTTATTTCTGCTGCTGTTATATTAGAAGAAGGGATATTATTTCTATTTACAAAATTATTTATTTTATTAATAGTATAATATGAGCCAGAAGAAGCTCCAGATATTTGATTTATTTTGCTAGCTAAATCTGCAAAGCTATCTGTTTTATCTGCAGATACATTTTTCTTACTAATAGCTGCGGCAATAGCTGCTTTACCAGCCATAACGCTAGCTTCATCTTCACTGTAACCTGACTTATCAAGCTGCACGGACACGACACCTGCCGCATCTATTACAGCTTCTATTGTATTAGGAGAGGTAATTATAACATCTTCATTTGTCATGATGTACCTCCTATATTGTTAAATCCCAATCTAAACAAATTGTTCTACTTTCGCCTGGCGGAATTGTTACTGGATTATCAAGTAATACTTTTGCTAAAAGGTATCTATTATTATTTATACCAGATGCTATTTGTATACGTTTTCCAATACCAGCTTCTGTTATAGTAACATCAGAAGAAGTTGTATTATGTGCTGTATAACTAGCTTTAATTTTCCAACCAGTATCCGTACGATTATTAGTAGTAATAGTTACACTATCTCCAGTACCTGAAAAAAGTGTAGTTAAAGCATAATCATTACTAGTAGGCTCTGTAGTACCAGTTCCAACTTGCATAAATAAATTATATAAAGGACTATGATTTTCCATTACTTTTAATCCATCATTCATATTATTACTGCCACTACTATTATACCAATAACGATAAGGATCTTGTTGTTCTCCTTCTACATTTAATAAACCTGGTATAGCTCCATATCTCTCACTATTTGGAGAATACACTACTCCAACGCGCCATAAATATTCCATACAGGCATAAAAATTATTTAATATCATGTTATTCTCCTTCGTAAGTCGTAATAATATTTCGTAATGTGATAATATTATCAGCATCTACAGAAGTTTGATAAACAGCTTTATTAGTTTTATAAGAAATTTTACCTATCTGCTTAGCTAAATCTGCAAAGCTATCATCACCACTAGCGCCAATCCCCTTATTACTAATCGCGCTAGCTATCAATTTTTTACCAACTCTATTCGCCGCCTCACTATCTGCGTACCCGCATACACTTACATTCGCAGTAGCAATATCTTTAGGATTATATTCTGCATCTATTTCAATTGGTGCAATTGGTGTTGTCATATTATTGCACCTCCTATTGTATATCCCAATCTACTGCTATTACAGCTGATTCATTTGGTTGTATTGTAATAGGTGAATCTAATAATCCTCTAATAAATGCTATTTCTCTATTGGGCCAAATATTACCATTAGCTTCTCTCCCTACTCTTTTTACAATCATATATTCTTTTATAGTAATAGGGCTATCAGTAGTATTAGTACCAGAATACAATAATTTAATTTTTAATTTTTGAGTAGATGAATCTACAGAAAAAATAGTATCCCATTGTGCATTTGTTAAATTAACTTGATGAATTAAATTAAATTGAGAAGCGTTTGGTGCAGCATCAGATTTACCTATATATAAACGTAAATCTTGATAAGGGAATTTATGTCTAATTGTTTTTTCAGTGTTATATGCACAATAATCAACTTGACAAGTATCACTGTTTGTAAAATAAACGCCTGGTACATCTAAATATCTAGGGCTTGCATTCCCTGCTATAAAATTAGCATTATTTAACCAAATTAAATAATTAAAATAATTATTAAGAAGCATTTTAATTCTCCTTATATATAGTAAAAGTATTAGTTGTTAAAACAATATTATCTGCATTAATGGAAGTTTGATAATCAGTTCTATCATTAATATTTATATTATCTAAATAATTTTTTAAAGCACGAGCAATAGTAGCAAAACTATCATTAATATCTAAAGAAATTTTACTATCAACGGCTTTAACAATTAAAGCTTTGCCAATATTAATTACTTTAGTATCTTCAGCATCAACAATATTTAAGCTATTATCAGATACAGTACCATTTAATGCTCTCATATTATTTTCCTTTCAGTTCTCTTTAATCGTAATTTGCTTTAGTTGGTGTAGTATTTGTTCTTTTGCCAACTTCAAGAGTAATATAAAATTTAGCAGATATTACAGTAAACACATCATAGTCATAAGGTTCAATTCCTTCTTCTATTGCATCTTCTGCATCCATTGGTTCATCTTGGTCATTTTTATAAAAATTATGTATTAGCTGAATATCATATAAATATTCTCCACTATTCATTTTAGTATCTGCGGAAGGTATCCTGATAGTATCGCTAGCTACATCACCTTCACATCTAACTAAAACCATAGGAGAATTGCTTTTCTTAACAGATAAAACTAGCTGATCTGCGGCAGTTATCACGTATGCGCTGCCATCAGCTTTCTTTAAATTTACAGTAACATATCCACTATCACCACGTGTAATAGATATGTTATTAGTATTCTTATCTATTGATAGCATCCTTTTACCTCCTTAATATAATAAAAAAGCTCAAGCGGAAGCTTGAGCAATTGTGCTATTGCAGGAATGGGATTTGAACCCATGTTATCGGAGCATGAATCCGGAGTCCTAGACCAGACTAGACGACCCTGCGATGTATTATTTATTTTCTAAGTTACGAATCTGCCTACGAAGTTTTCTAAGCACACCTGCACTTTTCTTACCTCTATTTTCGATTTTATTCAATCTTGCCTTAAGCTGTTCTACTAATACTGTGCCCATTGGAGTTCTTACCTTTCTTATATATATAACTTTAACCAAAAGAAAAACTTGAAGAAGAAAATAGTTAAAGTAAATTTTCATTCTTTACGACACTCAGAAAGGAGGTACACCATGAATATTATTCAGAAAATTGAATAATTTAATTATAACAATTTTAACTGAGCCTTCGCTCTACCACCATTACCTTTACAAATATTCGACCAGTAGATAGTTAAGTCTGAGCCTATAATCCGTCGACTATAAGCTTCTTAACCAGCGGAAACCGCCATAATGCCTACAGAGGATTGCTTACCTCTAACTTTCACCCACCATTCAGAATTTGCTTGCTATAAACCTACCAAATAGTTTATCAGACTACCGTTTATTGAAACCTTGACCGTAAATTTGGGCTACTCGTACCATCAACTTTCTCTTATAGTACCTTACGATACATCAATTACGGAATCCTCTTGTTGTGGTATTACTTAGGTGTGCAGCGGTTACCAGCCGCCGCCTAACTAAGCTTCTCTCTTGGTTTTTGGACCAAGCCGTCTATTGCGAGGACGAGAAAGACTGTGTCTTTTCATACGATAACTTTAGCACAGGTGCCTAGGGACTAACATCTATCATTTTCTGTTAGCGTTTTCTTATTTCACAATAAGAAACCCTTTGTACATCAAACGTATCCGTATGATTTCCTTATCACTTAAAGGCATCTTCTCAGCTGCATGGAATTGCATCTGCACTGAGTTAGTAAAATTATTATAATTTAACTATTCAATTTTCATTTCATTTTCTAAAAATATTATAACAAAAATTTTATAAATTTTCAAATATTTTTAGTGGAGTGTGGTCTATAGGACTTGAACCTATAACCTTCTGTGTGTAAGACAGATGCTCTCCCAGTTGAGCTAAGACTACATATATATCAGATGGGCGGTCTGGGTATTGAACCCAGCTCTCCGGATCTTCAGTCCGGCGCTTTCACCTGATTAGCTTACCGCACTCAAGGCGGATAAATCGAACTTTCATATCTTTTTACCTCTTATTTTCTAAAATAATATTTACTCCAGTCTTTGTATAAATCTTCTTCAGTTTCTTCTTCTTTATTATAAGGATAACCAAAATAAAGTAAAAATCTTTTTTTGAAACTTTTATCTCTTATAATATATTCAGCAAAAGTTCTATAACAACGATAATCTTCAATATCCCAAGGACTAATTACTTTCTTAAAATCTCCATACTGTAAAATATAATCTTCATTCTTTAACTTTCTTCTTATTACTTTATTACTGTAGCTTTTATAAAACTTACTCTTGCCTTCGCCGCAAGAAGGCGTGTGTTTGTAACTTCTACTCATAACAAACCTCCTTGTTAAGCACAATATCAAGTGGTGCCCATATCTCACTTGAGCATACGCTACTCTCCCACGAATACATATAAAGTAGCACCCTTTCAAGTCGGTAAAGGGAATCGAACCCTTATCATCTGTTTGGAGGACAGAAATACTAGCCGTTGTACTACACCGACAATGTGTGCGTGGACCAGCAGGGGCTTCGCTCCCCTCTCTCCTGCTTGCAAGGCAGGTGTTTTCCTGACTAAACTAGCAGCCCATTAATTCAAACCTAGTAGCCTCCCTTATTGCCGTTCCGCGAGTTCGGCACTCTCTCCCGTCGCCTAACAGAAGTGAGATTTAGCTAGCATTAGCGTTTTCTCTATCAGGTTCTTTAAAATTCTACGCTCGGTTTGAAGTCCCTTTTACAGTGGAAACACACTATCCTTACGATAAAGTCGACCTCGTAAGTGAAATTCATTTTTTATACCATTCTTGGAAAAAAGAATTTCAAATAAAAAAGGTCACCCCATTACTTTCCTCTTTCTACTCTCTGGTGAATTTAAGTATGGTTCCAATCTAACCAGAAGAAGTCTTTTTCTATGAAGTATCTTCTCTTAAAAACATAATAGAAAAAGAGAGTTATATTAACGAATAAATCGAAATTGTCATCTTATTATATTATTAAAATTAAAATCATCAACCTTAAAATGTTTGTCCAACTTTTTTACTTCATTTATTATAGTTATATTATATAAAAAATTTTATGATTTTTCAAATATTGCGGCGGATGCCAGCCCCCAGCCGGAGTTGAACCAGCATTGACTGATTACAGGTCAGCTCTCCTACCATTAGAGGATGGAGGCAAAGGGCATCTATAGCTACCCTCATGGTTATCTCGTCACCACCGCTCTCATATTTTAGCACCCTGAGTAAGAGCCGTATTCTTGTTTTAGATACCTGATACCCCAGCCGCGTGCTAACCAATGCCGCCGGTCGCGAGTGGAAATAATAGGATTTGAACCTATAGCCTTGGAGTTATGAGCTCCCCGCTCCACCGTTGAGCTATATTTCCAAAGTGGGTGCAGAGGGGCTTGAACCCTCGACCACATGGTTAAAAGCCACGTGCTCTACCAACTGAGCTATACACCCAGATAAAGAATGTACTCGGCGCGGGTTGTGTGCAGATACCGCCATACTGGAGAAAAAATCTTTCGTTTTGCCTAAACGCACATTCCTAGCTCGTTAAAGGGTGAGCCAACCACTTAATAGAGATGACAGGAGTCGGACCTGCTTGAGCTAGTTCCCAAAACTAGTGCCTGACCGTTAGGCTACACCTCTATCGCAAGAGGGGAACTTCCCCCTCTGTTAGTATTTTTAATTTATTTTTCTGATACCGCTAAAAATATAAAAGCGGTAGAGTACCCAGTGTCGGGCTCGAACCGACATTTTAGCCGTGAAAGGGCTAGGTCCTTTTCCTGTTAGACGAACTGGACATTGAGGGCGCATTAAAGGTGGCGCCCGCCGCAATAATATTGACGGTGGATTGCGTAGTTTTTAGCATTTCTGCAAGGCTTCCTCACCTGTACGTTCCACATTCTTATTCTATTCACGTCTTAATGCGTTTCACCATAAGTCGTACGTTGCTCGCTCACTCTGCTATTTGGCGTACCTCGACAGTGCCAGTGCCAAGGGTAGGATTCCAACCTACATCCCACAAGTACTAGAGTTTAACCTCTGTAACTCTTAAAGGTAAATAGGCATAAAATATAAAATTGAGTTCAGCACTTTTTATGAAGGTCCTCTTCTGTCCTTCTCTTTGTAATAAAAAGGGGGGATATATCATCCTATGCAAGTCCCTTCTCCATACTATACTTGCGTTGTTTATTAAAGGCGGCTACAATTTTTTTATTCACTATTACTACTGAAGCTGAATTGCCTAAACAGCTAGCCTCTCGGTGGCTCATCTAGAATTCACCACGCGTCTACATCATTCTCAATTCTTTTTCATTTCTTACAATTATATTATAATAAAATTTTTTTAATTTTTCAATTAAATTTTAAACACTCCCTGTGGGACTCGAACCCAGCATTATCTGGTCCGTAGCCAGACGGTCTCTCCATTAGCCTAAAGGAGTATATATCCCGTCTGGGACTCGGACCCAGATCGAAGGATTAGAAGTCCCTTATTCTATCCTATTGAACTAACGGGACATTATTAGTCATTATTTTTAAGTTTCATAACTGCACTTGTAATAGGTGCTACAAGGCAATCAATTACAATATACAAGCAAAAACTTCTCCAGAAAGTAATTTTCTTAATACCAAATAAAAATGGTAAAGTGTAGTTCCATGCTGGAGTTAAAATAGCTGCTACAATTAACGCACCAAGTACACCAGTGATAATTGCAGTTAAAATTAAAACTATTACATCTGTCCATGTTGTTTTCATATACTTAACCTCATATGTTAGTTTTATAACTGGGGTGGTAGGAATTGAACCTACCCAGCTGGAGTCAAAGTCCAGTGCCCTACCTCTAGGCTACACCCCAATAGCTAGTACCAGCAGGATTTGCACCTACGACCTTCTGTGTATCAGACAGATGCGCTAACTAACTACGCTATGGTACTGTAAAGACATAGGTGGGATTCGAACCCACGATACTGGAGTTGCAGTCCAGCGGCTTAAGCCTTCCTTGCCTACTATGTCCACGCGGATAGCTAGACTTGAACTAGCACACCGAGATAATCGACTACTCACTCCTTAGCAGGGAGCTGCCTTACCAATTAGGCTTATATCCGCAAACGAGACCGCTAGGACTCGAACCTAGACCAAGGGTTTTGGAGACCATTATGCTACCATTACACCACGTCCTCCGCCCGCTTAGGGACTCGAACCCCAACACCGCTCATCACGATTACTAGATATTTTCAAGACATCTGTCTTACCAATTAGACTTAAACGGGCATATTTGGTGACTAAACGGAGTTGAACCGTTATATACGGAGCCACAATCCGTTGTTCTACCATTGAACTATAGTCACAGTGGGCGGAGATGGACTCGAACCACCGGTGTTTCTGTGTGACGCATTTACAGTGCGCTGCCCTCGCCGCTAGGCATACCCGCCCATTAATTATATTTTAAAATTTTATTATTCTATCCATACTTCCATTTTTCTACTTAATCTTGTCATTTTCTTTTCAGGTCTACCATCAACATCACTTATGATACAAAAGAGTTCTTTTTCATCACCGAACTCTCTTTTAGCACATACTTCACCCCAATAACCTGTATGACTATCAAAATAAAATCTATCATGTGCATTTAAATCACCAAGCTTAACTTTAATTCTATCGCTCATAGCCATACACCTTCTTTCTTAGGATAAGTGGCGGGGGTGGGATTCGAACCCACACTGGCTAGTTTCTAAGACTAGTGCCTCTGCCTATTGGGCTACCCCGCCAGATGGTGTACTTGGATGAGGCTACACCAAACCCCCGTTCTAGAACTTAGTATTCATTTGACCTTTAACGTAGGTCTAAAATACTATAAAACCAACCACGGATTTAAGACATCTTTTTTGCTCCTCTTGAGCTGGGTCAGGAATAAATCAAGCAAGCTCCCAATAGTCACCAACAACTGAAGTTTAAAGTCTTAAGAGTTGGCTCGAAGACTAAGTGTCGCTGGTCGGATTCGAACCGACACTTATGTGGGCTTAAACCACATGCCTCTGCCAATTGGGCTACAGCGACGTCACTTCCTATGAAGTGCCATAGGTAGTATATATATCTGCTCTTACAGCGCCATCCCAGACAGGCACTTCTGTTCTAGTGTGAGCGAATGGTCGGAGGTGTGACCTCTAGATTATATATACTAACGGGAGCTAGAGGACTTGAACCTCTGACCTTAGAGTTAACAGCTCTCTGCTCTAACCAACTGAGCTAAGCTCCCAGCTTTAAGGCACTTTTCTCTGCCTGTTTAACGTCTCTGCCATCAGAAAAGTACCAAAAACCCTGTTTTGACGTGTAAGTTATTGATAGCGACACCGGTACGCACCGCCGCCCAAGAGGACCGCGAAGGAGTTGAACCTTAAATATCAACCGTACATAATTGAATGTTGATAACACCCCAACGTGCTCCGCCACCTACATACCGCTTGCTGGTACAGGCTGCGTGGGATTTGAACCCATATTACTATCAACAATTATTATCAACCTTACAATTATATTATATTATAATTTTTTTAATTTTTCAACTTATTTTTTATGTCCAAATTTTTTTTATTTCTTAACTTTGAACAATTATATTATAATAAAATTTTTTTAATTTTTCAACTTAATCTTCATTAACCTCATGAACAATTACAGTTCCAGTCTTAAAGTAAATAATATGACGGTTACCATCTTTATCATCGAACATAATTCTTTCATCTTTATATTCTATATCAAATTTGCCTTCATATTTTTCAATAATCTGTCCATTCATATCGTAAACAACAATAATTCTTTCAATACCGTTGTTTAATTCACTTTTCTGTGTTTTAAGTGCACGCTGACCAGTAGCAGTATTCTGATAATACCAGCGCATACCTACCCAAGTTAGAATAGTAAGTGCAATAGCAGCAATTAAAGTAATTACTCCAGCCGTTTGATATCGCCTATCATCAAAGCAACTAAAACATACTCCAATGCCTATACCAAGTAAAACTACAGAAATTATAATTGCTAATACATATCCACCAATTGTCATTTTTCTTTTTCTTCCCTTTCTCTAAAATAACGTAACATTTCATATGTATCTTTTCTAAAGAAGAAATTAATTAAAGCTTCTTCATCTACAACACCATCTTCTACAAGAGTATATTCACCATCATTATAGTTAATTAATCTCGGTTCATTAAATATCTCAGCTGAGTCCCAGCTACCACAGGTGCCAGGACCAAGCTTAGTTGAGATACTAAAAATTTCATCACCACTAACTATAAAAACAGTAAAATCTTCTATCATATCAATGTCTGGTATTTGAATAAATTTAGGTATATTTCTGTAATTCATTATTACAGCATCTATCATTTTACCTTCAATTTCTATACTATGCATTTGATACAACCTTTCTTGCAAGTTCCATAGTCTTACTTGAACAAAACTTTCCGAAGTTACTGCAAAGTTCAAGTCCTTCAGCAACAGCTTCAGGCTCTTCCTTATTAATATCGTCCCAAATTCTCTTAGGTAAATGCTTAGCAATTATACCCATTTGACTTACATCATAAGGCTCTTCAATGATACCGTCATCACGAAGATTACAAAGCATCTTCTCAATACGACGTTCAGTTACGATACTATCTACAATAGCACGTGCGGGAGCCTCATTAGGGTCTGCCGCCTTAGGTTCTCTTACTTTCATTACTTCACTAAAGCTATCACAAACAAGCTTAAGATAAAACTCACCCTTAGGTGCATTAAGCAATGTCTGATTCTTTACTACAACTCCTTCACCTTCTACAAGAGCAAGGTCAGACTTACCCATGAACTGACGCATATTGTCCCAATTCTTAAACTCACCTACATAAAGTGTATTTACATAGCCAAGATTAAGAATACCTGCCATTTGCTTAACAAATTCCTGACGAGTCCAACACTCAGCGTCTGTGTCATAAATATCGTAAAAATAAAACTGTCCGTAGTATTCTTCCTTATACTTAACCTTATTCTTAACTCCCCACTCTCCAAAGAATACAAGATGAGAACATAACTTCATCATGTTCATAAAATCAGTATCCTTTTCCTTAAGCTTTACCCAATTGTAAAAGCCATTAAGAGTGTTAGTAGGAGTTAATTCTTGGCGGCGGCTGAATGCCTTAAGCTCACCGCTAGCCTCATCATACTGGAAGCTAGCATTACTACCGTCCATCTTTTCCTGAACCACTACAATATCAGTAGGGTTCCAACCCTTATCATTCTTAAATTCCTTAAGTCTTTCAATATCCATGTACTTTTTCATTTTTTTAATCTCCTTAACCGTTTTATTTTGCTCCACCAGTTAAAAAATGCTTTTATTTTTTATTTCTCATTTCTTTACAATTATATTATACAAAAAATTTTAAAAAAATGCAAAAAAAGAAAGGCGGCAGCACTATCTGCGCCGCCGCCATTCTATTAATTATCATTAACTGTTAATAATACTTCAATATCAAGTTCCTTAACAGCTTTTATATCGGAAAGTTTAAATAATTCTAACAAGCCTTCAACTGTACTTTCTAGCTCTTGCAAATCATCAGTTTCATAATCTTCAGTAATTACTTCACCTTGTTCTGTTGTAGAGGATACTGTATAATAATAGTAAATAGGTTTTGTTGAATTTCCTTTACGAATTAATATTTTATACATGTATTACCTCCTTAGGTTATAATTCCTGCTGCAGCTAATAGTGCACCAAGAGTATAAGTATTTCCATTATATGTAAATGTTAAATCACCTGATAATGTTGCATCACCAGCTGTAGTTACCATGAAAGCATTTGAACGATGCTCAATTGTATGATAATCTTCGGGATCTTGTGCAGTAGAACCATTACCTACCATAAATAATGCATCGCTAGAGGTTGAATTCCATTTACCAAGTGCATATTGCATCTCGCCTGCAAGAGCTCCTGCACCAACTGCAAAAGCACATGAAGCAGTAGCTAATGAACCTTTACCACCTGCAAAAGCAGCACCACCAGAGG
>JAEEGL016386631.1_pt1 | contig 22633 bp, 12 predicted proteins | sample 9134231 | NCBI WGS metagenome assembly JAEEGL01 (sample SAMN16246548, study PRJNA631951) | gut metagenome | biome: gut microbiome; feature: rumen; material: fiber-attached | host: Bos | place: Iran: Karaj | collected 2018-10
AAGGAAGATCAATAGTATTAAAAATGTGATATTTATGGACCTTCTCTCCAAGCCCACAGCTGTCGCATCATAAGCCACAGAAAAAGTAAAAAATCCGTCTACGCTTTTCCTGTCACAGCTTATAAAACCGCCTGACGTGTTGTAGTTACCCTCACCGTACAGCCTCTCGCCATTAAAGGATACATCCATGCCACGATATTCCCATACGCTCTTTAAGCTCTCGAAAACCTCTTCCGGATTAATCTCCATGACAAGAAGCGCATACTTTTTAAAGCCTCTGCCAAGGAGGTTTCTTATCATATACACATGACCGTCCATGGCGAAAAACTCTGTCCTTGTATCCAGATCCTCTGAAATCTCAAGGGCTTTATCCTTAACGGAATCTGTAAAAAACTTAAACCTTGAAACACTTCCTCTTCCCGTGGTATTACCTGTGTAATACAGGGTGTCAGGCTCATCCGTAAAAATAAGCACTGTGATATCAAAACTTGGATCGTATTTATAATGGGCTGATAAAAATGTAGTAACCTGATTGTAGAGATTACCGGAATCACCGCTACTTTGATACTCTGCCCAGTAGTCTCCTATGTAAGAAAGATAAGATGCATCCTTTGATGAATCGATGCAGTCCAAAAGGCGGAGGATACTGATATCCGCCGCCTTTTCCATAGATGTATTAATTATACGCTGACTCTGTCTGTCGATTCTTCCTGAAACCACCACAAGAAAAACCACCAGAATGACAGTAAGGGGCACAATCCACCCCAGTGCAAGAAGTCTTAGCATCTGCCATTTAAGAGAATTTCTTTTTTTCATTATTCTTCCAACCCCAACAGATTTTTGTAAGCATCACATGTCTTTTCCGCAAGGGCCTTATCAGGCATCTCACAGAAAATCCTAAGAAGTGGTTCTGTTCCTGAAAACCTTACACATACCCATCCCCCATTTTTAAAGTATACCTTACAGCCATCCAGATAGGAAGTCCTTGCAATCTCCGTTTCAAAGGCAGGAACCACCTTATTCTCCATGAGAATTTTCTGATACTCGGGCTTTTTTTCAGCCCTGAAGGAATAGTTATTTTCAATCATGAAAAACTCTCCAAACTCCTCCCTAATATCATCGTAAAGCTCAGATATTTTCTTACCTGTTACAGCCAGCATCTCAACAAGCAGAGCCGCTGCATATACTCCGTCCTTACCGTTTATGTGTCCTCTAACCGTAAGTCCCCCGGAGGATTCGCCGCCGATAAGGGCATCCGTTTCCGTTATTTTGGCAGATATGTGCTTAAAGCCCACGGGAACCTCGTAGCACTTTTCTCCAAATTTATCTGCAATTCTGTCCAGCATGTGTGTGGTACAAAGATTCCTGACTACAGGCCCCTTCTCATTTCTGTATTTCTCAAGATAGTAGTACAAAAGAACCAGAATATCATTTGGAGATAAGTATCTTCCCTTGTCGTCTACGACACCTATTCTGTCGGCATCACCATCTGTTGCAATTCCTATATCGCAGCGATTATCAATGACCGTGGATTTAAGGAGGCTCATGGCAGGTTCATTTGGCGCAGGGAGCTTTCCTCCAAAAAGTGTGTCATGACGTCCGTGGATGGTCTCCATTTCACACCTTGCCGTAAGAAGAATGGTTTTTATGGCAGTCTCACTTACTCCGTACATGGGATCAAGAGCCACTCGCAGGGATGCAGCCTTAATGGCATCCACATTTATGCGGTCAAGAATGTTATCTATATATTCGTTTATCGGATAGAACTCCTCGATAAGCCCTGCTGCCTTTGCATCCTCGTATTCCATGGTTTCTACAGGAAGTGTCACCCTGTTTATGTATTCTTCAACCTCTTTTGTCTGCTCCTCATCAGCATCTCTGCCGCCGTATGTAAAAAGCTTTATGCCATTGTAGATAGCAGGGTTATGGCTTGCAGTCACCATCATTCCATAAGGTAGTTCATGTTTCATGACGTAGAACATAACAAGGGGTGTGGGGCTTGATTTATTTATGAGACTTGCCTTTATGCCTGCTGCCGCAAAAGTAGCGCCTGCCCACTGCATTGCTTCTTTAGATAAAAAACGTCTGTCGTAGCCAAGAACAATGCCCTTATCTGCCACGTTCTCAGCCTTCATTTTGGCAGCCATGGCGCTTGCCAGAATCTGAACATTTTCCTTGGTAAAACCATCACCTATTATGGCTCGCCATCCGCCGGTTCCGAATTTGATCATTATTTCGCCCCCTTTATCCCATAACAACTTCCACACTGTGTACTCCCCCGGCTGAGCCTGCCTGTATTACAGCTACGCTCCTATCCTTCGAAAAATCCTTATCATAGCCGCAGGATACTTCTACACCATCAATTACTACCTTCTTTACGCCGCATTGAACATGCTCCGGATTTGTAACCTTAATATTGTAGACAACGCCGCGGAATACTCTTGATACCTCGTATCCATCCCACTGCGCAGGAATGCATGGATCAACAATAAGCTCGCCAAATCCCGGTCGTACTCCCAGAAGATAATGGGTCACAGCAAAATATGCCCAGCCGCCGCTGCCTGTCATGAAGGGGTGATGCGCCCTTCCATAGGTGGTGTGGTCTTTTCCCGAAATGAACTGGCAGTAAGAATAGGGCTCCGCCCATCTTCTTTCAATATCATCATTCTGATAATAGGGACAAAGGCTCTTATAGTATTCAAAGGCTCTCTCACCATTACCCATCCTGCATTCCGCAGACCACACCCAGGGATTTGGATGAGAGAAAATACTTCCGTTCTCCTTAAGTCCCGGGTACACTCTTGTCACAAAACCAATCTCATCATCAGGCTCTGTAAATGCAGGGGCATTAAGCATGATTCCGTATGGAGTTGCAAGCCTTTCGTGAACACTGCTCAGAGTCTTCTTTGCTCTGTCTCCTGTGGATACACCTGACAAAACTGCCCAGGCATTTGATTCAAGATGGATCTGTCCCTCTTTGTTTTCCCTGGTTCCAATCTTTCTTCCGGAACCTGTAAAACCTCTAAGATACCAGTCACCATCCCACAATACATCATCAAGATGCTTAGAAAGATCATCTGTTTTTTCAGAAAGTTCTTTGGCAAAGTCGGCATCTTCCATATATTCCGCGGTCTCTCTAAGACAGATAAGTGCTCTGTACAAAAGGAATGAAACCAGTGCGCTTTCTCCTCCGCCAAGATTAAGGCAGTCGTTCCAATCAGCCCGAAGTCCCTTGCAGATTCCATGTTCACCCACTTCCTCAAGAGAGAAAAGAACAATCTTTTTCATGTGCTCATAAACACTTCCGGATCCTCCGTCTGCGTAACCGTATTCCTCCTTTAGGAAATTCAAATCACCTGTCTCTTTGACATACTCTGTAATTGAAGGTATAAGCCATAAGGCATCATCCGAGCATGCATCGGAGAGGCCATGAACCTTAGATGATGCCTCAGGTTCCGGAATTACAGTGGGCGACTTAAAGGGCTTTTTCTTATTCTCTTTTTCATCTTCAGGCATAAACCACCTTGGCTCAAAGAGATGAATTCCATAACCTCTGGTTGTGAGCGCTCGTAGCAGTTCTACAATTCTCTTTTTACAGCCCGCAGGATTACTTGCTATAACCGTCATGGAATCCTGTGCCGTATCCCTATAGCCAAGACCTGTTCTTCCGCCTACTTCGATAAAAGAAGCAAACCTTGAAAACATTACATTTATCTCAGCCTGATACAAGGTCCATGCATTTATCATGGTATCTATGCCCTTCTCGGGACTTGAAACAGCAAAGGTTCTCTGCTTTTCTTTCCAGAACTCTCTAAGTTTTTCATAGGCAGCATCAAGTCTTGCGGGATCACTGTATTTTTCTTTGATTGCCCTTGCTTCATCATAGCCGCCCTCACCAAGAAAATAGATAAGCCTTACAGACTCACCCTTTTGCAGCTCTATATTCTTTGAAAGCCCTGCGCAGTGATTTCCGCCCTTTTCAAAGGAGCCGGAAAGACTTCCCTTCTCCACGGCTTCAGGATTTGACTCGGTATTGTAGGTTCCGATAAATTTATCCCTTAAGCACTCAAAGCCATCAGGCTCAAAGCTTGCCGCAAAATACTGATATCCCTCTTCTTCATAAAAAAGATCGTACAGTATTATCCCGTCTTTGTACTCGGATCCCGCACAGTACAGGCTCATCTGAAAATTCTGATTATCTATTGGAACGTGATGGAAAGAAAATTCGGCATAAGAAAATACACTTAGATTCCTTGTATGATCACTTTCATTTTTAATGACAACATCCCAGATAAGCGCATTGTCACCAATAGGGATACTCAGCTTTTCACTGGCCCATAACCCCTTGTATTCACACTCATAGGTGGTTACGCTCATGCCATGTCTTGTAGTATATTTTGCCACGTCTAAAGGCTTCCCCACAGGCTGCCAGGAGATACTGAAATAATCCCCGTCGTCGTTATCCCTTATGTAGATATAGTCCCCGGGTCTGTCCATAGGAACGGCATTGCCGCGAAACCTTGTTATCCTGTGATATTCGGGAGACTTGTAAAAAAGGTATCCTCCCGCAGTGTGATTAACAACAGCACACATATCCTCAACTCCCAGATAATTAGTCCAGGAAGTGGGAATATCGACTCTGTCTATTACATACTCATTGTTTTTTTCATCAAAATGTCCGTATCTCATAAAAACCCCCATTAACTTTTATGTCTCTAGTTTAAGAAAATGGGGGCAAAAGAAAATGTCCCATCTTGGCGTGTTATAGGTGTTACGCCAAAATGAGACATCTTATTCATTCATCACTGTTCTTTTCTTTCAAATTCTTTTCTTTCAAGTTCTTTTTTCGGAGAAAATCAGCAATTGCCAGATAAAACCTTCCTACCATTATAAGGAAAATCAGCAGCACAAAAATCCACCACATGGTTCCCATATATGGAAGCTCATCGGCAAAACCAAAAGCTCCTGCAGGACTTCCCCAGTTTAGGAAAAAGTATGGATAATTACGTCCATCAGCAAATTCCCAACCTCTTGCATATCCAATTCCTGCATAGATGACATATAAAAGAGGTGGGATAATTACCAGAAATGCGTCTCTGTGACTTATTCTGGTAGACTTTGCTATTACAAAAAAGTCGATGACTGAAGCAACCGGCACAACCACATGAGTCAGTATGTTATGAAGACTCCATGCATGTTCGCCAAGGAGCGGTGCCAGCAAAGTGCAAAAAACAACTCCGGTGAGGGTTATGGAAACCGTCGCAACGAATTTAACAATATTCCAGATCCACATTATGTGCTTTTCGCGTCTGACAAAATAAATTCCGGCAGCGGAAATAATCGCCATGACTATATTGGACTGAGTGGTAAAGTACATAAACGTCCTACTGCCGCCCATGAAAAATCCACGGCCCGCATTAGCACTAAGATAGATACCAACAACTGCTGATACTATGATAATTATTTTAAGACAATAACTGATTTTTTTCTGTCTGTCTGAAAAAATGCCCATAAAAATACCTCTTGAAAAGATGAACTGAGCGCAATTTAATTTTATCGCATTTCCAATCATTTCCAAGAGGTATTTTGCATTTTATAAACTTTTAATTATTTGCAACTTGTTTCCGTCAGTTTTCTTCCTTGTTTTCACGCTTCTCTAAAAGGATTAGTCCGAGGGCTGCAGCTGCCAGCAGTAAAACTATGATTCTTGAAACGTTATCTGTAGTATCATCTGTCCCGCCTCTTCTTGCTCCAAGAACTGCGGGCTCTTCTTCTGCAGGTGCTTCTCTCCTTGCTCCGAGAACTGCTGCCTGAGGAACAGGTGCCTCATTTATGACAGTAACTTCATCATCTTCCTCTGACTCAGTAGTTTCAGGAGTCACATCGATAACCTCTTCCTCAATCTCACCACTTTCATCCTCAACATCTGCGCCGTCAGGTAATGTAACTGAGGTAGATTCTTCTTTAGACTCGGGATCTTTATCTACCTTCTCTTCCTTTTTCTCCTCTTTCTTTTCCTCAGGAGCCTCTTTCCATATAGCGTAAAGAGTATTGGTCTCCTTTGGAAGATTGTCTGCGCCAACCAGGTCACCTTCTACAAAATCAGGCTCTGTAGCATCCGGATTCTCATTTGCCCAGCCAAGGAACTCATATCCGGGTCTTGTGAAAATATTTCCTGCTACTGTAATAGGAGCATTAATCTGAATTTTGCTGTATGTGGCTGTAGTCTTGTCTGCAGAAACCGTAAGGTTCTTTGCTGTGTCAGATACAAGTGCTGTGGTTGCAGGTGAAGCTGCATCTCCGTTACCGTTATAAACGATCTTTGTAAGTCTGATGTCTTCGTTGGTATCAGGTACATAAACCGCGCGAAGTCTTATTATGTACTGATATGAAGCTGTATCTGCACTTGCATCCTGGACAGGCTGCATCTTTGCATAATCTCTGGTTGCTGTAAGGAGATTACCGGGCTTAAAAGTAATGTCTGATTCTGTAAAATCTCCTGCCCTTCTCATTACGTTGGGGCTCATGAGAACCCAGTGATCAAAGCGCTGACCTTTAGGTGCTTCTGCTGTATTATCAAGTACTTCTGCCTTTGCCTGATCCTTATAAAGAGTAGGATCTACAACTACCTGAAGATCATTGGTTTTTCCAAGTGCTACATCATATTCGATGTTAATTCCGTCAGCGCCTTCAAGCTTGCCGCGCCATCTTGCATAAAGATCAATCTTTCTGTCAACCCAGTAACGCTTTTCAGTTGCATCCTTATTAGTCTCTACTGTAACTTCTCCCCACTTATCACGCTCTGTACTCTCTGTCTGATCGTACGGCTCTGTGGTTTCCTCTGTCATTGCGTATGCATCGAAGTTGAAAGGATGTTTGAATTCAGGATCGGAATACCAGCCGATCAGCTCATAATCTGCTCTGTGTACCTGGTTTATTCCCACGATCTTCTTTCCATAATCAACTTTGAAGCAGGTGGCCTGTCCTTCTGCGCCCCAATCCAATGTATCATCGCCTGCAGCATTTGTGTGCAGGAAAACACGGCACTCTTTGCGGATCCACTTCGCATATACTTCAATACCGCCCTGAGGCATTGTGGCATTCTCGAAATCAAAAGGATCACCTGTACATTCTTTGTCACCATACCATCCGGCGAAAACAAATCCGTCGTAACTTGAAGGCTTGAAGCTTCCTTCTGACGCTACACTTGCATCAACCTGGATGGGATCACTTTCCTTAATAAGGCCGAGGCTTTCGTACTCATCAAGGATTTCTTTGTGATTTGCACCGCTTACATATACACCGTCGTAGTAAAGAACCTTATTGGTACTTCTGTTGTAGAAGAAACTTACATGACGGTTAAGATTTGCCTCTCCTGTGGGATGAGTATTTCCTACATTTGTAAAACCATTGTATGCCGGAGGCTTCTGTCCGCCATAGTCGGAGGTGGATCTTGCGCTTACTTCCTCAACAAAGTAGTAATTCTTAGTTATAGTCTTTCCGTCTTCTGTATAGGTAAACTGCTGAATTTCTTTACCCAAAGGTGGCTCTTCTCCGTCTATCACATCGAAGAAAATCCTGTAAGTGTACTGATACTGCTGCTTGTCAAATCTGGCTGTGAGATAATTACCTTCCGGTTCTTTCCAGTTGCCAAGTATATGATAATCAAGTGTATCAATCTTACCCTTTACTGTATTTCCGCCGTTTCCACCTGTTGATGTCTTAAGAGGAGCACCATCCATAAGGATCCAGCTGGTCATTCTGGTATAACTTTTTGCATCGCTGGTATTGTAACCGCTGTTGCCCTTCATAGCATTGTAAAGAGCATTAAACCTGTCATAATCAGGCCATTTATCGCCAAACTGGTCGCCATAGGTAATCTCTACAGGAATGTAATAGTAATCGCCATCCTTTACTGATGTAGGGAAAGTATTCACGAGACTGCTGTCTGTTATTGTGAAGGGATCATCTGTCTCGTAGTGAACAAATTCGTATGTGTCATTACCTAAATCTTTGGCATATCTGAACTTGATTGTGTAAGTAATTCTCTCAAAGATTACATTTACAATTGCGTTTCCTTCTGTCTTAATAACTACGTTCTGATCGAACTCCTTGGGTCTGAATCCAACTATTTCAATCTTTGTTTCTTTGTTATCTGCATCTTTTACCAAAACAGCGTCATAATCATTGAGCTGAATTGTATTTTCATCTATGGTGGTTCCTACATCACCCTGTCTTACATATGTTCCGTAATATGATGTGCCGCCTGTAAGGGTTTCAGTCCATACAACTACTCTATATTTTGCCTTGAGATTAGGTGCCCAGCCTGCATAAAGTGTTGTTCTCTCACTGATGCCGCTGTTAAATACGAACTTATTGCCTGTAGGATGATCGCCTACGTTTTCAGGCTTATTCTGATACCAGCCATCAAAGATATATCCGTATCTTGTGGGAGCTGTAGGCTCTGAAGCTGTATCGCCTTCTTTTACAAACTGAGGTGCTGTATAGCTTGATCCGGTTCCGTTACCTTCGAATGAAAGCCAGTTTCCTTTAGGAGTATATGCCTTGAAAACTACATTTCCTGTGATTGTGATCTGATCGCTGTTTTCGTACTGAGCAGGATTCTTCACATTCTGAATATTGCTCTCTGTACCCTCTACAACTTCCCAGCCAAGGAATGCCTTATCGGGATCGTAGGGTGTGTACTGCTTATCGATGGTGTAAGGACCATTTTCAGGATTCACAACCTCGTTTTCAATTACTGTGCCAAGCTCATCCTTAAATGTAACTGTGTAGGACTCTTTATAAACAGCTACCAGAGTAACCTCTTCATTTGCTACAAGTCCTGTAAGATCTAAGGCTTCACCAAGCTTAACCTGAGTATCAGGATTTCCGTCATCATTAAGTGTGAACCAGCCTTCGAATACTTTACCTGCGTGGTAAGGAGTATCTATAGCTGCAAGTACGTTGCCGCCTTCGATGTTTCTGAGGATCTGGTTATCAACCTTCTGCCCTGCTTCATTGGTGAAGAAGTAAGGTACGTAGGAATCTTCTTCATTGATATCGCGGAAGAAATATGTACGTGTGAAAAATTCCTCATCCTCTTCCTTTACTGTAACCAGTGCATAGATTGAAAAAGCATCACTCTCAAACTCAGCTGCATTGCCGCTTACTGTTGCACCGACTATTGATGTATCTCCTGAATCGTCTACGTGTACAACCTGTGCATCCTCCGCTTTTGCAAGCTCTGAGGAAGTCATCTTTACAGAGATGGCTTTTGCGGGCTCGATTTCTTCGCCGTCACAGTAGAAAGTAATGTCAACTGCGATAACCTTCTCAACTGTTTTTACTGAATCAGAAGTATCTGAATTAACTTCCTGCTCAACAGTATCCTTAACAGCTGCAATAACACCGCTGTCATATACGGGAGTAACTGTAACTGTTGTGCCTTCAGGAAAAGCACCTTCGGGAGCATCAATTGCAACATTTACGCCGCCTGCACTCTTGTTAAAAGTAACTGCCGGCATCTGCTGTTCTTCAGGGTCCTGCGCTTCTTCTGCTTCAGGAACTGCTACAGCTTCTTCTGCAGGCTCTTCCGGTGCTGCTTCACTTGCTGCTTCTTCCGGTAATTCATCTGCTGCCTGATCATCAGCTGCTGTGTCAGCACCGGTATCCTGCGAATTGTCTGTACCTGCCTGCTCTTCGCTGTCTGCAGGAATCTCATCATTATTTACTTCTGTTTCTTCAGTGGGAATGTTTTCAGAATTGTCATTCTCAAAAACCGCCTCATCACCGTTATCAGCGTTTTCTTCTACGCTTTCTTCAGGTGCTTCTTCACTGAAATCTTCACTGGGCTGTTCTTCCTCATAGGAGTTGTCATCTACAGGTTCCTCTTGGATTTCCTCTGCTTCTTCAGGTTCCTCTTGGATTTCCTCTGCTTCTTCAGGTTCCTCATAGGATGGCTCTTCTTCTGTAGGAAGATTTTCCTCATTTATTTCCCCATTGTTTTCCAGGGACACTATATCAGTGTTCTCCTCCAGCACTTCTTCGCCCGTGGCATGAACTCTGGCTGATCCGAGATCACTACTCAGAGTAGTTGCTACCAGAATTAAACTGATTATGAATGCCCACAGTCTTTTATGGTTTTTACGCATATCTTGTTCCTCCTCATAAGAAACTGCCTCAGGTTACTTATCAAAACCGTGCTGAGCGGTTTCTGAATTATTAATTTTTGATTTTCTATACTATAAGTGTAGCTGAAAAAAGAGATGCGTAGGATACGGAAAATGAACAGTTTCATTCAAAATTCGCACTTGACAAGCAAAAATTTATGTGCATCAGTAATTATTTTATGATTGCATCTTAAGAAAATCATAAAGATGTCCGATATAACAAAAAAGATTCCCTAAGAGACCTGGTTTTTTCCTTCAGTCTGCTCAGGGAATCATTTTTAATTATTCAAGAATCATCCAATCATCATATATGATTAGCAACTTCAAAAGCATCCCAGATTCCATACATAATATTTGAAACCTGTCTTGCATCACCAAGAAGGTAGATCTCGTCCACATCATTCTTGTGTGCTTCGTAAAGAGTATTCTCACTTGCATATCCAACGCAGAGTACTACGCTGTCTGCACTGATCTCTTTTGTCTCTTCACCAACGTAAGCTTTTAATACACCGCCCTTAAACTCAGTAACCTTGGCGCCTGTAACAACTTCGATTCCGTTGAAAGGAATAAGCTCTTCAAGCATCTCCTTGTTTGCTGTACAAAGAGGACCGTTAACTGCCATCAGTTTATCGAGAGCTTCTACGATAGTTACTTTCTTACCCTTCATAGCAAGGTCAAGAGCAAGCTCGCAGCCTACAAGACCGCCGCCCACAACTACTACCTTATCGCCTGTTTTCTTCTCTCCAAGAAGAACCTGCTCAGCAGCATATACCTTGTCGTCATCACCAAGAGAGAACATCTTGGGTCTTGAACCTGTTGCAAGGATAACTGCATCGTACTGAGGATCAAGGATCTCTTTTTCTGTAGCCTTTGTATTAAAGTGTACATCAACTCCAAGACGAACCATCTCATCCTCATACCACTTTGCAAGTGCAAGGTCATCTTCCTTAAAGGAAGGTGCACCGCCGGGAATAAGATTACCGCCAAGGCGACCTGTAGCTTCATAAAGAACAGGCTCATGTCCGCGCTCTGCAAGAACTCTTGCAGCTTCACTTCCTGCTACGCCGCCGCCCACAATAAGAACCTTTTTCTTTTTGCAAACAGGATTGTACTGATTAAGTCTCTCTTTTCCTGCCTGAGGGTTAACTGCGCAGTTAGTAAGTGAATATGCCTGAATACGTCCCATACAGCCTTCCTGACAGCTTATGCAGGGACGGATCTGACTAAGAGCGTTCCTTCTGATCTTGTTTACAATATCAGGATCAGCCAGAGTAGGACGTCCAAGGGAGATCATGTCGCACACATCACTCTCAAGGCAATCAAGTGCCAGATCGGGATTATCCACACGACCTGCCATGATAACCGGAATATTTACATTTTCTTTTGTAATCTTGGCAAACTTTCTGTAAGGAGCCTTCTCCATATACATCGGGGGATGATTCCACCACCAGGCATCATAGGTTCCTGCGTCTACATCAAGAGCATCATAGCCGAATTTCTCAAGAAGCTTTGCTGCCTCAATACCCTCTTCGATATCGCGGCCCTTCTCTTCGAATTCTTCTCCGGGAAGTGCACCCTTACGGAAATCCTTAACCATACTCTTAAGTGAAAATCTCATTGCTACAGGGAAATCCCAACCGCAGGTCTTAGCGATCTCTTCTCGGATTTCTTTGGCAAATCTGAGTCTGTTTTCAAGGGATCCGCCATATTCATCTGTTCTGTGATTGAAGAATGAAATAGCAAACTGATCGATCAGATAGCCTTCATGAACAGCGTGGATTTCAACGCCGTCAAAGCCTGAACGCTTAGCGTTATAAGCACCTTTTCCGAAGCTCTCAACGATGCCATGGATCTCCTCAACTGTAAGAGGACGGCAGGTCTTATCAAGCCATCTGTGTGGTATTGCTGATGCTGAAACCGGCGGGAATTCGCCAAGGTTTGTGGGAATGGTAACACGACCAAAGCCGCCGCTCATCTGCAGAAAAATCTTTGCTCCATATGCATGAACGCGCTCTGTCATCTCACGGCTTGTTCTTACGAACTGAACCGGATTATAAGTTGAATTGGGTGTGTTGGGGAAAGAGGGCTTTTCCACCTCTGTGTCGGAAAATGTAACACCGGTGATTATCAGACCAATGCCTCCCTTAGCACGTCTTGTGTAATAATCAATTCCCCTGTCGTTCCAACCGCCTTCACAATCGCCAAGACCAAGGGGGCCCATAGGCGCCATAGCATAGCGGTTTTTGATTTCAAGCCCGCGGATCTTAATGGGCTCAAAAAGCTTTTGATACTTCATTTTGTAACCTCCTACCTTCTTTTTCGGCGCCGCAGCGCCAACCTTCTCAATACAATATTATAAGTCAAACAGGAGGTTATAGAAAAGAAAAAACGGCCACTATGTGACCGCTTTTGGGAGAAATATGAAAACACGTCTTACCATCTGTAAGTTGCGATATACTCTGTATCATCCGGTATTGCAATACCCGGATCGCTTATCTCAAGTTTGGGAGAAAGTCCCTTAGAAACAAGCTCTGTCTCAAAGTGATACATTCCGATTCCCACGTCTATCTTTTGAAGATCGTAATCAGGAGTTGCAAAGCCCTTGTCTTTCTTCTCATAAAAATGTGCAGCGTTTCCATCTATAACTACGCGCCAGGGCTGCTTATTTACTGCAGAAGGTGCAACTCTTACATTTTCAAGAGCTTCAAAAACTCCGGCAGCTGTTGCCTTTTCCTCAGAAAGAGGTGTATTAAAATCTCCCTCGAAGAAGAGCTTATCAAAATCAATACGACTGTCTGCCTTAACACCCTTACGCATCAGAGTTTCCTTAATTGACATCTTTTGCGCAGGCTTTCCAAGAGGGCTCATGCAGGGCATGATCTCATTTGCTGCAAGACCTGTTGCATTCTCGAATTTTTCTCTTGGCATTGTACCGCCAATCCACACGGTACCAAGTCCCATCTTGTGTGCATGCATCAAAAGAGCTTCAAATGCATACCCGTAAGCTTCGTCTGCATGCTCTCCCTTTATGACAACTGCGCTCACATAGGTTTTCTCACCTGAAAGCACAGGACTTGAAAGACTGTTTTCATCCTTATCAAGAAATACAAATCTAACCAGTGCGCCATAAGGATTGTTTATTGTTCTGGCAAAATCCTTAAGCTCGCTCAGCACTGAATCATCAAGCTTTTGTCCGTCAAAGGTTCTAACACTTCTTCTTGATTTAGCCAGTTCCAAAAATTCGCTCATTACTTTTCCTCCTGATCAAATCCCTGCATAACCTTCGCCACATCCTGGAGATAGCGCTCTTCCTCCTCTGCAAGGATCTCTTTATTTTGTTTTATTGATTCACTAAGAAGCTTACTGGCAGACACGAAATGAAGATTATCGACTGCTGCCTGGGTCTTCAGCACCACCTGCTGATACATGGGGCCCACACATAAAAGCTTAAGGGCTTCATCATCGGAGAGATACCCACTTGTCATAATTCCAAGAGTATTGAAAATAGTATCATTTGCTATGGGACCCACTATTACATCATACTCCGAAAACTCATCGGGCTTAATCCTTCTGTTGGAAAAAATGTATCTAAACCACTCTTCATCTCTGTCTAAATACTTTATCTTAAGTCCGCTCTCATCCAGCTCATAGGTGTTCAAAATGACGTCCTCTCCGGACTTCTCTCTTGCCCACCTGGTTGCAAATTCATAATCCTTTGTAACGTAAAAGCCCTGTCCAAAGTCCGCATTTTTGCGACCTCTGTGAAGGTCCGGACGCATTATAAGTTCATATCCTGCATGAAATACTTTTATCATCTGATTACCTTATTTGAATCAATATCTGTTACGGGATGATTATATCACTTTTACCATTTATTGCAATTAAATTGTTTAAAATGCTTTGAAAAAATTTTTAGACCCCTTTTTTCAGTTTCCACGTCGGGTCTGTTTGCATGTTTGAAGGGGTCTATGGTCTTCCGCGGCGTTCGTAGCCGGTTTCCTGATAATATCTTGCTTTTTCTTCGTACATATACTTATCAGCTATTTTCTTTAACTCTTCTATTGTAGCATCCGGATAGTCCTTATGGGCAGCATATCCTATGGAAACCGCAAGACTTTCACTATAGCTTCCGCTCCAGGCAGTTACCTTTTCCCTGATATTTTTATCTATTGCAGAAATATTGTTGGTGTGAATAATGGCCGTAAACTCATCTCCGCCAGTTCTGTAGGCTTTTCCCGAATCTCCGATAGCAGATGCAAGGCAGTCCGCGGCAGCGATAATAAGCTCATCACCGGCAGCATGTCCGAGAGTATCATTCGTGGCCTTAAGCCTGTTGATATCGATAGATGCAAAGACAAGGTCGTCTTCCATGGGCTCATATTTATAGCGGGCAAGGTCATCATCAAGACTTCGCCTGTTAAAGAGCTGCGTAAGCTCATCCGTCAGAGATATCCTGATAAGATCCTCCTCACGGCGCTTATCCATATTTATATTCTGAACCGTAAATACCACTATAAAAGGAACGCCATTTTCATCAGCTTCCACGTTGATGTACTGGGCACGGAACCAACCGGTATCTGAATTTACGAACTCGCCATAGATAAATCTTTTCCCTGTAAGTCTCTTTTCCAGGGTCCTTAAGTTGGTAAATTCCAGGAACTTTTCCAAATGATCTTCGGAAACATGTTTTTTTATCTGATGGGTCATAACTGTGTGTGCATGCTTCTCAAAGTCAAGATCATGTACATTGTAGGACTGATCACTAAGGGATGTCTCTGTCATGGACTTTAGATCGATCAGATTAACATTGTCATAGACCTCTGCCATAGAAAACAGAATGTTCATCTGCTTTTTCAGTATGTCTGCGCTCTCCCTGGCTTTCTTATTTTTATCCATAAGTGCGGAAAAATAATCCTTAAGAAGATTAGTCAGAGTGATTCCGCCAACCAGCATAACGATAGTCTCAATTGTATAGCCCAGCATGGCGTTAAGGAAATACTCAAATGCCGAATTGAATTTCAGATTTATGGCGTCATAATAAGGTGACACAAGCCAGTTTGCGATAAACATTGCAGCATAATTAGTGGCAATCGCCACAAAAAACAGCCTGGCATCGCAGAACAGAATACTTAGAAGCGGTACAAAAAACCAGGAAATATTGATATGAATATGGTTATATACCATGAACATCAAAAGAAGCTCCATGGCAATAAGAGCTAGCATTCCCACATGTTCAGAGTAGGGCCATATCCTGATAATAAGCGTATGAAGTAATGCTACAACCAACATGCACACAGATACAATAACGCAGGTATAGTAAGTAGCAGCCGAAAAAACACCGAACTTTATGCCCACAGCAATAGCAGGCCCTGTAAAAATACAGAACCACAAAACCGTGTTTAAGTATCTGTTTACCATCTTCCTGTTTTCCTTAAGAAAAGATGGATAATCAGTCACTTCGGTAATATTCTGTTTCAGATCAGCAAAGCTCATTCGCGTCATTTGTATTACCTGTAATGCAAATTGTTCAGCTATGCATTTATTTTACAATAGGCTATTTATAAAATGCGGATTTGCAGAAAACTTTTAGAGAATGTTTAGAAATGAAGTTGAGTGCAATAATGGTGCGGTTTCTGATAAGACAATAAAAACGCAGCATCGGTTTCCCTTTGCTGCGGAGTGAATGGTATTTTTTAATAACTCGCTTAACGAACTGTCACGAGATCATCAGCGAATCTGATAAGAGCTGCCTCTATTCTGCTATAATCTGAAGACTCAAGTCTGCCAAAAGGCTTTCTGTATGTAGTAGCAAAATCCATAAATCCAAGCTCTTCCATGAAACTCTCAAATATTCTACGCATAAGTCATCTACCCCCTAATAAGTATCTAATGTTTGTTATACCTTCAATCAACCAACAATGTGAATGTGCTCCATGCAATGTGTACACTCAACATCGTCCTGCATTACATCTACTGTTACATTCTCATGGCAGTGCGGGCAGCTGATTTCCATCATCTGTGTCTTTGCTGCTTCTGCTGTCATGTGGCTGTGGAAGCCTGCTCCTGCAACGATTGCAACTGCTGTAAGTACCATTGCGATTCTCTTTGTCATGTTTCCCTCTCTCATTTCTATACCCCTCTTCTCTATTCACAAAACTGTGTGTTTTCTTCGTTTATCTTGTTGATGATGTTATATTATCAATCCATCTATCACAGTTTTATCACACTATGTCCAACAAATGTCTAACACACCAATTCTGCTGCTTTTTACACTTGTTTGACATTAAGAAGTGGGTATGCGAACGAGTTCGCATGACAATATTTACATCGGCATTGGGTGGAGAAATGTTTAGGGGGGATTGGGAGATGAGATCGTTTTGGTAATTTAGGAGGCTTGCCACCGAGAAGCTTTCAGAAGGGTTGGGTTGTTTTTGGTTGTGGCTGGAGGCGCCTACTGGATTTGCGAGGGTATGGTGATGGATGCAGGATTAGCCACGTCTATTCTACCGGTTTGCTCTTGGCGAGGTGTTTTTTTGGGGTTACATTCTCGCTGGGGACTCTTGCCTGGCACTCTCGCGCAGAGAAAATGGCCATTTCCCTCAAAATAGAGGCGCAGCGAGCTTTCTGATCTCCTACTTATCTGTGCTTCGGAGCTCTTATGCGCTCTCGCGCAGAGAAAATGGCCTTTTCCCTCAAAATAGAGGCGCAGCGTTCATCGGTCTAAGAGCTCTTAAGCATCCTTGCGCAGAGGAAATGGCCACTTCCCCCCAAAATAGAGGCGTGGAATTACTTTTTTAGGCACTTTGGAGAGTTTCCGCGCAGAGGAATTTGATTTTTCCCTCGATATCGAGGCGCACCACAAGTCCAGAACCGCCTTCTGAGGCATTTTCGCGCAGAGAAAACGGTCCTCATCCTCAAAATAGAGGCGTGGACCGTATTCTAAGCTATTTTCAAACTTCTTCCGCGCAGAGGAATTTTCATTTTGTCCCCAAATAAAGGCGCAGAAAAATCATCTATGCATCTGTGTATTATTATAGAACTATTAAAACCCTACTTTTTTAGAACATATCTCCCATCTCCATCAACAAGTGCAACCAACGAATGTCGCAACGGTTTAGAAATACTATCAAAATCATCTCCAAATGCATCATCCCATGCCACAACCTCTTTAGTTTTTTTCCGAATCAGTTGTGGTTTCTTATTGCTGTAGTATGAATAGACCGCTTTTGCATAAACTGTCTCAATATATATGTCTATTTCATCTACCTTATCCCTCGTTCTCGAAATATCTTCAGCTTTCTCACTATTCTCGGAGATATACTCTAGTTCATATTTCTCATCATATAACTCTTTTAAGTGCTTTCGTTGTTTCTTAAATGGATCATTGAACATACTATTATTCCTCGCCTATTGCAATTACCGCACCCGTTGCCGCAGATGATACAAATCTTTCAAAAAACTCAAATCCCATATGGTGCTTTAGATATTTTGCTAATCCAAATCCTCCCATATGTGATATACCTCCCCTCGCTTTATCATGAAGTGCTCGTGGAACCAAAGTAATTGTCTTCATATCAATATTTTCGTGGAACACCCAACCATTTTTAGTATCTCTAACAATAGACACTATTTCTTTTGGATCAATATCTTCTATTGTATCAATAGAGTAACCTTTTCTCTTCATAGCATCCATAATCGTATCTGGAACTTCTTCAGGATTGTTAACCCATCTCTTTTTGAATTCCGTTGCAGCTGCTTCGAAATTCTCCTTTCTCTGCTGAGACTTAGTACTTCCTAACTTATACTTAATTCCATCTGGTAATTCCACGCTCTGATACTTAGATTCATCAAATACAATTCCTACTATACCGTTTTCTTTTTTTATACTTATTACTTCATCTCCTATTTTAAATTTTCCAATAATGGTATTGTTATCCGCTTTGTCGAACAATTCCTCTAATGCTTCTTTAGAAATCTTATTCCCATCAGAGTCTAAAATATCAACCTTTTTTAGACTTCTCAGTGATTTTTTCTTTAAATCATTTGGATTACTAGTAATGATTCTTTCAAGTTGTCTTAACGATAACTTTTTTGAAATATATTCACTATGAAAGACTGACGAGTCCGCTACAGCTTTCATCCCATATAGTTTCTTGGACAGAGCAGCTGTTAGTTTACTTGTTTTCTTAGATAATTTTGGAAACAGCTTTTTTCCAGCCTTTGCAATAGCAGGTTCCGCCTTGCTTGCTAGTTTAGACACTACCACTCCTGCTGCCTTGAATCCAGCACTCAAGCCAAATCCCAAAGCAAAACCTGTACCAAATGATTCCGCCATTTCCCTGCCATCTTTTCCATCCATCCACGCATAAGTAGTCTGCTCAATAGCTCCAATTAAACCATCTAATGCTGAATCAACAAAAAAACTAGCTGCCCCGGATGTAGTTGCTGACACATATGGTCCCAATAATCCTGCTACAGCGCCTGAGACTGCAGCTATAGCGACTTTTTTACCATTTATATCTCGAACCTTTTGATTATCACCAACAACCTGCATGAATGTTTCGATAGCAACTCCAGTCAACGCACCTGATGCTGATGATAATACAGGACACTCCTCGAAAACAAGCGATCCTATGAGACCAGTGGCTATTGCAACCACGCAAGTAGCACCTACAAGCCATTGCGCAACCTGCTCCTCTGAAGAGTGTTCTAAATCAATTGTTAACTGCCCCTCATTGGTAATTCTATAGCACTCAAGCGGATCTAATTCAGCTGCTGCTTTCCTTAAATCTTCTACGCTATATCCTAGAAAACTCTCCTCTTGCAATGACAATAGATAATTATCTACTGAACTCTGAGCAATATAGATACTAGTTTCTATATCCATTGAGGCAAAGTTTCTATCTTGCTTTTCTATAATCTCATTTATCTGTTTTTGAAATGTCTCAAAATCAATTTGGGTTGATAAAGACTCACCTTCTACAGGGATGTATTCTCCTACATCTAAATCAAAAATATATCGCGAATCATCATACGAATATAGCGAACCTAATCCCTCATCGTAATTATTCTCATCATTATCTAATACTTCATAAAATATTCTGCCATCTTCATCAACACCGTATTTTATATACTTATTGTAGAATACGCTATGTTCTGTGAATGACTCACTGCGATATCCCCAAATGAACGATGTATTATCGTCTGAATATTCGATATTATCAAGAGTCAGCCCCTCATCAAACTCCCAATCAAAAACAACCTGTTCTCCACAGCATGAAATAAATCCTGCTTTAAAACATGTCTTCGTTCCATCATCATTAGCATAACAATCTTGATAATCAGTATATCCAATTCCCGTCACTTCAATTCCGTCAGGAAGCTCAACTATTGCTGAGAACACATCATATTTATAGCTAAGTTGATTAGTAATTAATCCATAAACAAAAGTTTCTACATCACCAATATAATCTTCCCAATTAGTAGACAATTCATTTTGTATCTTAGCAGAAGTCGTTTCAGCTATTTTATCCTTTTCAACAAAAGTAACTATTTCATCTTCAAGTTGTGGATCCCCACTCATGAATTCATCACTCGTCGAAGATGTTTTTTCATTCACTTCTGCAACATCGACATATCGATTATTAGCATTATTAATCTGTTCAAAAGAATTACTTGGCTCATTTGCGCAACCCGAAATTGAAGCAGCCAAAATAATCAGTGCCAACAGTGAAGAAAGGACTCTTTTCATACTATGCGTCATCATCCTTATCTCCTTTCTTGGAATCTGATTTTCTCAGTACTTTCTTAACAATTTTCTCAAGATTCTCTCTTTTCTTAAAAGCAACCACCAATAATGCGGCACTTATGGTACATAGGATTACCACAACAGCCTTTTTGAAGGTATCATCACTTATAGAACTCTCATTTTGTGAATTATTTTCGTCCTCTTCACTATTTTCGATAATAGGAATAAGTACTATATCCGTCTCCTTATCAACACTTACAATGCTGCCCTCTAAAGGCTTCCCATCTTTCAACCACCCTTTGAAAGCCTCATCTTTGCCCCACTCAAACGATTCAACTTCATATTTACTACCATATTCAACATCTACCACCTTCTTTTCTTTACCATTAAAATCTTTGTAGATCAGCTTGTATTTATTTGCTTCCCAAATGGGCTTAAGTACCTTACTTCCAGAAAATGTAATCTTGCTTATGCTATCGGTATACATAGTGTCTTGGTCGTCTTTATACCCAACCAAAACATAACCCGTTCTGGATAATCTTGGTAATTCAACGTTTTTATCATCCTTCTTAGCAACTATAGATTCAGTATTCTCAACTCCATCACCAATGAAGGATATTGTTGCATATTCAGATTTTTTAACAACAACATTTATAGAAAAAGAAAAGCCTAGCCTATTAACAAGCGATACTGTATATTCGCCCTGATCAGACCATATCTTTGTAAATTTCTGATCTGCTACATAATATGTCTTGTTGTTAGATGGATCTACTACCTTCACAATACAATATGGATCCAATTCGTCACAAATGCTTGATATCTTAAAAGCCTTAACCTCAATAGTTTTCCCCTCATCTTGCTGTTTAAATGATTGAGAAGTCCAGTTCTCATTCCCATCCTCATCACATAATAATTCTAGTTTTCCTGTGTTATCACCATCTGCTATAAATACAGCGTCGTAAGGCTCACAGGCTTGTCCATAACATGTTTCTTCCGTTATTGATACAATCCCGCTAGGACATCCATTTCTATTTAATTGTTCTCCTACACTCTCCCCATATTTTAGGTTATATTTCTTGCCATTCTTATCTATCAGATATGCCTTTTCTGAGTCATACCCATGTTCATCTTTAATCAGTTTAAAATCCGTGTTATTTTTATCCGAATCAGATCCTTTGCCTGGAAAAACGTAATAATATGGCTTATCACTTATAATTGGTAATGCATTTAAATCGCAAAGCCTTTCTTTCTCACCCTTTGCAAAAATGACTACACTTTTATCAAGTTCATAAGTTCTCGGATTTGTATCCCTTAAATCATCATCAGAAAGCGTTGCATATGTAAAATCGTCTGAAAGATCAAAATATCCAACTTGAACAGCTTGCTCTGCAAATTTATACCTGGCGTTCGTCAAATCCTTCGCAGAAACATATTCTACCTTCTGAGATAAAAGCATATCCCCTCTATATCTATATGTGCCATCATCCTGCTTCTCAACAGTCCCTCCTTCTCGAGTAAGAGAATAGTCTTTTGCAGTTTCCTTATCTAAAAATGCGTATGTAATGTACCCTTTTGAAGCACTATGATATGTAATTCCATAATACATAGGGTAGGAGTCAACCATGCTACTTCTAGCATATTCATCTAATTCTTTTTTATTTATAACAGGGCCTGGAGCAGTTCCCTCTTTTTTTATATTAAATCTGTATGTAAAAACTCTGTAATCTCCTGATAAAGTTCCTTCATCACTTCTTTGTGCAGTAGTAAAAGTCGCTACATATTCTCCCGGTTCTCTTATTGTTCCATCTTTACTTTTTCGATTACCAGTAATCTTTATCTCCTTATTGGACCTAGTATTAGTAATTGTTCCACTTATCGGAAGAAAACCTTCATCAATTGCAGAAATATGATACCTAGTCTTTCCACCTTCAAATTCTGGCAACTCACCCTTCGAAAAAATTCGAACCCCACTAATAAATTCACTTGAAAAATATTTTTCAAATGCTTCATCAGATGATAATCTGTCTACAAACAGTGTCACTACAGATTTATTTCCCAACGCACCTTTAAGTGCTATATCATATCTGCCAGAGGCAGTAAACTTATGATCTGTAGGAATAGCAATATTATTACCATCATGCTTAACAGTATACGTAACTGTAGGATTTTGGGTTGTGTCTACTTCAAATCCACTAACAGAACATGAACCATTTTTTAGAGATTGCGCTGATTTATAAATATCCATCTGATATTCATGATCTTCACCGAGTTGTTTTTTTATCACCTCATCTGTAACTGACATATTTTTGAATGTTACTGCGTTCAAATCTCCACTACAAAGATAAATGCTATATACCTCTAAACACCTATTATATGTCTTTGTACTGTTTTGATACATTTCGTATGCATATAAAATTTTCAAATATACTCCATTTAATACTTCCTGCCCATCAGGATCATAAATATGCACATCCCCTTTCTCGCCATAATGGCTGTAAAAATCTGTCGTTTTAGTGCAAACATTATGAGCTTCTTCCCAATGAATACTATCTGATGACTTCAAAACTACCAAAGCGCCTTTATCAATCTGTCCTGTTAACACACCTTCATAGTCATCACTTTTACCGATAGTCTCTTTTTCTTTTTTTCCATAACTATCAGCACATATTTCCCAGTCGCTCGCATTAGGTATTCTACTTGCGTTAACATTCAG
>JAEEGL010605177.1_pt1 | contig 22632 bp, 17 predicted proteins | sample 9134231 | NCBI WGS metagenome assembly JAEEGL01 (sample SAMN16246548, study PRJNA631951) | gut metagenome | biome: gut microbiome; feature: rumen; material: fiber-attached | host: Bos | place: Iran: Karaj | collected 2018-10
AAGCAGGCGATATTACTGCTTCCGATGGTCAGGAAGTCGATGTGATGACCGTGGATGTGGATCTGACAGTAATGTCCAGCACTATGGTTTTTGCTGAGGTTTCCTCCATGCTTCAGGAACCTGACGCATTTATCGGTAAAAGTGTTAAAATGGCTGGGCAATTTGCCGTATATGAGGATGTTTCGAACGGAAATGTATATTTTGCCTGCGTAGTCCAAGACGCTACTGCCTGCTGTCAGAATGGGATTGAATTCGTTCTGGAAGGCGAACCCGAATACCCGTTCGGATATCCTGAAATCGGAGAGGAGATAACAGTAACCGGAATATTTGATACTTACGAAGAAAACGGTTTCTATTACATTACGCTCAGAGATGCGCATCTGCTCTGAAAGGATAGATATTTAGAAAGCGTCCTGCCTTGCTGGGACGCTTTTTTTGTTTAATGCCCGAAGGTACAATATTTCTGTTAAGTACTTGACTAAAAAAGCTGGCAATTATAAACTATTATTTAGAGAAATATGAGGGGAGGGCATTAGCCCTGTTTTTTTGGGTATGAGAAGACTATTAGGCTATTTGCGCGAGTACAAAAAGTATGCCATAATTGCGCCTATTCTCGTTATCGTCGAAGTTTTCTTTGATGTTTATATCCCACGTGTCATGAGTATGATCATTGACAAGGGAATCAACGGGGAGAACGGCGCAGATCTTGGCTATGTTTTCAAAATGGGCGGCGTGATGGTTGCCATGTCGATGGCAGCGATGATTTTTGGAGCGATCTCCGGTCTTGTAGCTGCGAAAGCAGCCGCTGGTTTCGTAAAGAACGTCCGTTTGGAGCAGTTTAATAAGATACAGGATTTTTCTTTCGCAAACATAGACCATTTTACTGTTCCTTCGCTTGTCACCCGTCTTACGACGGATATCCGTCAGATCCGTATGGCGTTCCTGATGATTATCCGTATGCTGGTACGTGCACCGATCCAGCTTATCATGAGTTTTGTCATGGTAGCGGTGATCAACATCAGAATGGCGGTCATTTTTCTGATCGCTTCGCCGATACTGCTTTATGGCATGCTGAGCGCTCATAAAGCGGCTCATCCCCGTTTCCAGATAATGATGGAAAAGATGGACGCCCTGAATGCTGCGCTTGAGGAAAACCTCATCGGTATCCGCGTTGTTAAAACATTTGTCCGGGGCGATTATGAGATCGAGAAGTTCTCCGAAGCCAACACAGATGTCCGCGATTCCATGCGGCATGCAGAGAACATTCTGATCACGATTGATCCGTTCTTCCAGCTTGTCATGTATGCTTGCATGATTGCGGTTTCCTGGTTCGGCGGCAAAGAGGTGATCAATGAGACGATGACTGTCGGCGAGTTCATGAGTTACCTGACATATATCAAGATGGTGCTCTTCTCGCTTTTGAACATCTCGTTCTCTGTCATGCAGGTATTCCTTGCGGATACGTCCATCGGCCGTATTACAGCCATTCTGGACGAGGAGATCGACATTAAGGACGATTCCGCTGATCCTTCGCTGACTCTGGATGATGGTTCCATCGTATTTGAGAATGTTTCGTTCCGTTATAAGAAAGACGCTGAAGAGTTTGTGCTCAAGAACGTAGATCTTAACATTAGGTCCGGCGAGACCGTGGGTATTATCGGTCAGACTGGTTCTTCAAAATCCACGCTAGTCAACCTGATTCCTCGTCTATATGAAGTATCGGAAGGCCGCGTTCTTGTTGGTGGACATGATGTTCGCGACTATAAGCTCAAGAATCTCCGGGCTGAAGTTGCGATGGTACTTCAGAAAAACGTTCTGTTTTCCGGCACTATCGAGGATAACATCAAATGGGGCGACATGAATGCTTCCCGCGAGGAAGTGATGGAAGCGTGTAGATATGCGCAGGCTGATGATTTCATCCGCGCGTTCCCGGATGGTTATGACACTAAGATAGAGCAGGGGGGCGTTAATGTTTCTGGCGGTCAGCGTCAGAGACTTTGCATTGCCCGAGCCTTGCTGAAAAAACCGAAAATTATCATTCTGGATGACAGCACTAGTGCTGTCGATACCGATACCGACCGCAAGATCCAGATCGCGTTGAAGGAAAAGCTCGCTGGAATGACGACGCTGATCATCGCACAGCGAGTAGCTTCTGTAATGAACGCAGATAAGATCCTGGTTATGGAGGATGGTAAGATCGTTGAATCCGGAACACATGCGGAACTGCTTAAGAGCAGTGATAGTTACCGTGATCTCTATCAGAGTCAGATGCAGGGGGTGAAGGCGTAATGGCAGAACGTAATTATCGTCCGAAACGCACTGCGCGGCCGGAAAATGTCAAGGGAACTATCTGGCGGTTGTTCCGCTTTATGTCCCCGTACAAAGTCCATCTCATTGTTGTGGTGATTGCTGTCATTGTGACTGCGCTTACCAACGTGGCGTCCAGTTACTTCTTCGAACCGATCATCAACGATTATGTTGTGCCTTTCATTGGAAAGAAAGACGTGGATCTTTCCAAATTTGCGCTTATGCTTGGCATGATGGCTGCGATTTATATCACTGCGGTCTTCTCCAGTTATCTCTACCACTGGATCATGAGTAAAGTCTCTACCGGAGTTCTTTCCAATATGCGGCATGATCTGTTCGTAAAGCTTCAGACGCTTCCGATGAAGTATTATGACTCCCAGACCCACGGTGAGATCATGACCCGCTTTACCAGCGACGTTGATACCATGCGTATGCTGGTATCGGATACATTCCCTCAGGTTGTTAACACGATCGTCCAGGTTGCCGGCATCATCGTCATGATGTTTATCCTCGACTGGCGTCTGTCTATCGTCAATCTTTTCATGCTGGCGATCATCGTGTATGTGACATATTTCCTGAGCACACATGGAAGACATTATTTCAAGGATCTGCAGACGAATTTATCCAACCTTAACGGTTATATCGAGGAGATCTTCTCTGGTCAGAAGGTCGTCAAGGCGTTCCTTCACGAGGACGTTACCAAAGCAGAGTTTGAAGAGATTATCCTGAAGTTGGAAGATTCCGACGTCAAGACCGGCGGATACGGAAATATCATGATGCCGATCAACGCGAACCTCGCTTACGTTGCATACGCTTTGATGGCCTGCATCGGTGCTTCTTTCTGTATCAATGGGACGCAGACCATCGGTGCTGTTGCGGCTTTCCTGCTTTATGCACGACAGATTTCGGGACCTATTTCTCGCCTCTCCCAGCAGTTCAACTATGTGATGATGGCTCTCGCTGGGGCGGAACGAGTTTTTGCGCTGATTGATTCATCCCCGGAACCGGATGAAGGTGACGTCGAACTTGTTTTCGCGGAATTGGCTGAAGACGGTTCTCTCAGGGAGACGGATCACAGGACCAATCTTTGGGCTTGGAAAGATCCTGAGAACGGGAATAAGCTCTCTCAGGTCCGCGGCGATGTACGATTCAATAATGTCGTGTTCTCCTATGTGGATGGGAAAGTCGTGCTTGACGGGATCAGTTTCTATGCAAAGCCCGGACAGAAAATCGCTTTTGTTGGTTCTACGGGCGCCGGGAAGACTACGATAACAAACCTGATCACCAGATTTTATGATATTCAGGAAGGCACCATTACTTATGACGGCTTCGATATCAAGCGAATCAAGAAGGATTCACTGAGATCTTCCATTGGCATGGTTCTTCAGGAGACGAATCTGTTCAGTGGTACCGTTATGGAAAACATCCGCTATGGCCGTCTGGATGCCACAGATGAGGAATGCATTGCCGCTGCTAAACTTGCCAATGCAGACAGTTTTATTCACAGGCTGCCGGAAGGTTATCAGACAATGCTGACCGCTAATGGCGCAAACCTTTCCCAGGGACAGCGTCAGCTTCTTAACATCGCCCGTACAGCGGTAGCTTCGCCTCCGGTACTTGTCCTCGATGAAGCAACAAGCTCTATTGATACCCGTACGGAGAAACTTATCGAGCAGGGCATGGATCAGATCATGCAGGGACGAACGGTTTTCACTATCGCTCACCGTCTTTCCACTGTACAGCGCTCCAATGCAATCATGGTTATCGAACACGGTCATATTATTGAGCGTGGTACCCATGATGAACTGATCGCCCAGAAGGGTAGATATTATCAGTTGTATACTGGTACTCTGGAACTTGAATAAGTAAGATCCGGATGTTTTCAAATAATAACTGCACGGTTATCTCCGTGCAGTTATTTTTTTCTCATGGATAGTAAAACTGTTGATATTGCGGCGTGTTCAGCAGGGGTTGTATTATAAAACTGTTAGGTAGATCGATTCAGTAATGAGGTGTGAGATGAGTAAGGTCACTGTGTTTGGCAGTTTTGTTGTTGATCTGATGGCAAGGACACCGCATCTCCCTGTCCCGGGCGAGACGGTCAAAGGTTCTATGTTTCGTATGGGACCGGGCGGAAAAGGATTCAATCAGGCTGTTGCAGCACATAAAGCAGGAGCTGACGTAACAGTTGTAACGAAATTGGGCAGGGACTCCTTTGCCGATGTTGCGCTCGGGACAATGACAGACCTTGATATGGATAAGTCCGGGATCTTTTATTCTGAGGAATATCCTACCGGGTGTGCCCTCATCTCGGTAGACGAGACCAGCGGTCAGAATGAGATTGTAATTGTGCCTGGTGCATTGAACACATTTTCAAAGGAAGAGACGGACGGCATTTCTGATCTTCTGGCCAGTTCCGATTACGTATTGCTTCAGCTCGAAGTCAATCAGGATGCCAATGAGCGTGTTGCTGATCTTGCCGTGAAGGCAGGTTGCAAAGTGATTCTGAACTGTGCGCCATATGCTCCTGTAACGGATTCGTTTCTTGCAAAATGCTCGATCGTTACACCTAATGAAACTGAAGCTGAAGCTCTTACTGGAGTCTATGTGGAAACAGAAGAGGATGCGGCGCGAGCGGCACAGTTCTTTCATCGGCGGGGAGTATCCACTGTTCTGATAACTTTGGGTTCAAAAGGTGTTTATTATTCGGATGGAATAAGCTCAGAGACAGTACCGGCTTTTCGAGTTGAAGCAGTAGATACAACTGGTGCCGGAGACGCATTTAACGGGGGATTGCTTGCAGCGCTAGCGGAGCAAAAATCATTGCGTGAAGCGATAAGATTCGGACAGGGTACGGCGGCTTTGTCTGTGCAGAAAATCGGCACAACGCCAGCTATGCCGACCAGAGCGGAGATCGATGACTTCCTTCGATCAAGGGGATGATCCATGGACAGGGGAATACTGCATTGTGACTGCAACAGTTATTTCGCCAGCGTAGAAGTTCTTATGAATCCGGAATTGCGTGGCAAACCTGTTGCCGTTGCAGGGGATCCAGACAGCAGACACGGAATCGTTGTTGCTGCCAGTCTTGAGGCAAAAAAATTCGGCATCCGCACTACGGATACTGTTTATCAGGCTCGGAGAAAATGTCCAGACGTCATATTTGTTCCTCCTCACCATAGTCTGTATTCTGAGATCTCCAGAGATATCAATCAGATTTACCTTGAGTATACGGACCTGGTTGAACCTTTCAGTGTTGACGAATCATTTATTGATCTGACCGGTACGATACGTTATCAGAGAGGCGAATTTGTTTCAATTGCCGATGAACTAAGGAAACGTATACGCGAGGAAATAGGGATTACAATCTCAGTCGGAGCTAGTTTCAATAAAGTGTTCGCTAAACTTGCCAGTGACATGAAAAAACCGGATGCCACGACATATATTCCGAAAGAAAAAATGGAAAGTATTGTCTGGCCTTTGCCCGTTACGGATCTGCTTTTTGTCGGGAAAAGAACTGGGGAAGCACTGGAAAGGCTCGGTATTCTGACGATTGGAGACGCCGCCCGTCAGGATCGGTCGTTTTTGCTTGAAAGACTTGGCAAGCATGGGGGCATAATCTGGGACTATGCGAACGGAAACGACCAGGAACCCGTACATTCATATTATGAAGAGCGTGAGGTCAAGTCTGTCAGCAACAGTTGCACATACCCGAAAGATCTGATGTCATTGGATGAAATCTCCGACGGCGTATATATCTTGTCGGATTCTGTTGCTTCCAGGTTGCGTAAAGCAGGAAAAAAAGGGTATACAATTCAGATCCAACTGAAAGACAGCGGTTTTCATACGATCTCAAGGCAAAAGGCCCTGTCGGTGCCGACTCACCTGAGGAAAGAGATCGCTGAAGTATCCATGGAACTAATTCGGTCAAACTGGAGTCCAGGTACTCCTATCAGACTTATATCCGTCGGCTGCACGGATCTGGTGGACAGTTCTGAGTCCAGGAAACAACTGTCTTTATTCGAGGATCGGACAAGCTGGAACAGAGAGAAACAGGAAAAACTAGAGTCCACAGTTGACCAGATCAGGAATAAACTTGGGAAAAGCAGTATCACTTTTGGCCTGGATGCAAAAGCATCGTATGGGAAAACTAATGGTAAGAAATAATAAACGGAGATAAAGAAAAGGAATTTGTGATATGTCTTTCTTTGCTGTAGACCCTAATGAATTGGCTGGTACTCCCGATATCGTTCTCGTTACGGGAGATGCCTATGTCGATCATCCCTCTTTCGGGATCTCTGTGATTGGACATATTCTGGAAGCGCATGGTTACACGCTGGGTATTATTCCTAGACCGGATATGAATAATCCGGACTGTATGAAGATTTTCGGCAGACCGAAGATTGGATTTTTTATCAATTCTGGGAATATGGACTCCATGGTCAACAATTATACTGTTGCCAAACATAAGCGCCATGAAGATCTTTATGCCCCTAATGGCGTTTATGGAGGAAGACCGGACTATGCTCTGATTGCTTACAGCAGAAGAATCAAGGAATCCTATCCGGATTGTCCCGTGATCGCAGGCGGTCTTGAAGCCAGTCTTCGAAGACTCGGCCATTACGACTACTGGTCGGATTCAGTAAAGAAATCGGTTCTTCTGGACAGCGGTGCAGATATCCTTTGCTGGGGAATGGGAGAACGTTCAGATCTCGCAATCGCAGACGCGCTCAGGGACGGAACTCCGGTCGAGGACATTAACTGGGTGCGGGGAACGGTCTGGAAAATGAAGGGAAGTGTCCCCCCTGAGAGTGCCGTTATTCTTCCCGCATATGAGGATATTTGTAAGGATAAAAAGAAATATGCCAGAAGTTTTATGCTTCAATATCAGAACTGCGATGCTTTTGCGGGAAAGCAACTGGCTGAGAGATACGTTCATGATGATTGCTTTGTCGTGGTAAATCCTGCGCAGTATCCTCTTACTACCGCGGAGATGGACGCCGTATACGATCTGCCTTATGAGAGGACTTATCATCCTATGTATGAGGCTCAGGGCGGAGTACCTTCCATTCAGGAGGTTAAGTTTTCGCTGGCATCCTGCAGAGGCTGTTTTGGAGGCTGCAGTTTTTGTGCTCTGACCTTCCATCAGGGCAGGACCATCTCTTCCCGCAGCCATGAGAGTCTGATCCGAGAGGCAGAATTGCTTACGACGTTTCCGGATTTTAAAGGATACATTCACGATGTCGGCGGACCGACTGCGAATTTCCGTCATCCATCCTGTCAGAAACAGTTGAAACATGGTGTGTGTCCGAATCGGGAATGCCTTGGTCAGGATCCGTGCCCCAATCTGGAAGCGGATCATTCTGACTATATTGAACTTCTGAGAAAGCTCAGGGCGATTCCGAAGGTCAAGAAAGTATTCATCCGTAGTGGCATCCGGTTTGACTATATCGAGCAGGCTAAGGACGGGGATCAATTCATGGAAGAACTTGTCCGTTATCACGTGTCCGGTCAGCTGAAGGTTGCGCCTGAGCATGTGGCGGATCATGTCCTCGCATTGATGGGAAAACCGAAACATGATGTCTATATGCGTTTTCGTTCCAAATATGAGAAACTGAACAAAAAATATGGAATGGATCAGTATCTTGTGCCTTATTTCATTTCATCTCATCCCGGATGTACGCTGGACGATGCAATAGCACTTGCAGAGTTTTTCCGTGATGAACATTGTTCCCCAGAGCAGGTTCAGGATTTCTACCCAACGCCGGGTACGTTATCGACGTGTATGTATTACACTGGCCTGGATCCGCGAAACATGAAGCCCATATATATTCCCAAGGATCCGCGGGAAAAAGAACTGCAGCGAGCGCTTATGCAGTATCGGATTCCCCAGAACGCCGGAAAAGTCAGGGAGGCTCTTCGGAAGGCAGGAAGATTCGATCTGATCGGAAATGGCCAGAAATGTCTGGTCCCTAAAGAGGGAGATTCTGCTGGTAATAAGAGAAGGAGACAGCAGTTGTCTCCGCAGAATACAAAAACTGTAAAACATGACGGCAAAAAAGGAGAGCATGCAAGAAAAAAGAAATTTGGCAGAGAAGTCAAGTAATGAATTATTTATGTAAAGTGATTCGACTTTACATATTGGGTATTATTCACTGATCACATTTTTAGCAAAGACCGGAGCAAAAATTATGGCAAAGATCCAAAAATCTATTTCTCTTAATTCGCGGTGTGCAGCGATGTTCGCTGCCTATTACGCTCTGCTTTATCCAGGGGCGATGATGCTCCCGACGTGTATGATAATGCTGGGCTATGACAGTTCTCTGATTGCTGTCATGTCTTCTATTTCCGGGGCGATTTCTTTACTGTTGCGTCCCTTATTCGGAATGCTTACCGACAGGGGACATTGCCGAAAACTGTGCCTTTTATTTTCTTTAAGTATGGCGTTCGGTACGGTTTTATTCTTCTTTTCACCTGTTCATGATCTTTTACATGCAGTACTTTATGCAGTATTTGAGAGTACTTCTGTTGCCTGTTGCATCGATCTGGTCGATTCCTGGGCGCTGAAATTGGTCAAACAGACCGGTGAAGTGGATTACGGCAAGGTGCGTGCTTTCGGTTCCGGGTCTTTTGCTGTTACCGGTTTGATTTATGGATGGATCGTTTCTAAAACGGGTATTGTGATTGTACCTTATACGATCCTGGCGTTTATCATTTTGTTTCTCACTTTTGTTTTCTCTGTACCGGATCCTGAAGCAGGTGGCGAAAATGATGAGAAAACAAATCTGAAGGATGGTTTCCGGTTGCTGAAGGGTAAACGGTTCCGTTCATTTGTGCTTTTCTACGCTTTGGCAAGTGTCACGTATATTTTTACGGATTCCTATATTACAGTTCTGATTCTGGAACGCGGGGGAACGACTGCGCATACCGGACTGAATGATTTTATAGCGGCAATGTTGGAATTCTTCTTCCTTCATTATTACACGAGACTGGCTGACCGCATCGGTACAGACCGGACTGTTTGGATCGGAATGATCGGATTCTTCATCAAAGCTAGTCTTGCTGCAATTATGCCTAAACCTTCTTTGATTATTCTTGCATGCACGACACAGCTTATCTCTTATTGTTTCTTCCTCCCGTCGAGGATGCGCTTTGTTGAGGAAAATGTGGAGCAGCATGAGATGGGATCTGCTTTGTTTGTATCTTCTTTTGTCACTTCAGTCATCAGCACGTTCATTGCTAATCCGATTGCCAGCCGATTGATCCCCGTATTCGGAACCGGCCGTGCCATGCTCTTCTTCAGTCTTCCAGCACTTGTGTCTGGAATAGGATTTATTGTTGCCAGTCGAATGCAAAATAAAAGGAGTGAATGATGGAGATTCATCTTGTCCGTAATGACATCACAAAGATGGAGGTGGACGCAATTCTGAACCCCACAAACTCCTATCTGTATGGGGATTCGGGTATTGACGGACTGGTCCATAGAGCCGGTGGAAAGAGACTTGATGATCTGTGCAGGTCTATAGGCAGGGTTCCTATCGGAGAGGTGGTCATTACAGATGCCTTTGGTTTGCCCTGTAAAAAGATCGTTCACGCTCCCACTGTACGCTGGAGGGGAGGATATGCGGGAGAGGAAATCCTGCTTAGAAGGATCTACGAAACAGCTTTGCGGCGTGCCTATGATGATCCTGAGATTCACACTTTTGCCGTTCCTATTCTGGGAAGCGGTAATTACCGTTGCCCTATGAATGTCGCTTTCCGTATTGCGGATGAGTCTCTGAAACAGTTTCAGAAAAAGATCCGGGAGGAGCGCAGAACCAGATACTTTCTTGTTTATCTTGTTCTCTACTCTAAGGCTTCTATGAAAATGCTCAGAAATACACTCATAACGATGATAGACGAACATATTGATGACAGTTACGCGGAAGAGCATCCCAATAGTTTTAAAATCGTTGATGAATCCGATCGTTCTGCTGATGATCTGTATCAGGCATTACTGAAGAGCCGCAGTGAAGAGTTTATGAAGGAGTATGATACTCTCGACGAAGAACTCACTTTGCAGGGGGCTCCGTTCAGTTCTGTGCTTAAGAAATATATCGACAATTCCGGAAGAAGGCCATCCGAGGTCTATTCAGAGGCACAGATCACGAAATCTCATTTCAGCAAGATGAAAAAAGAGAATTATAATATTCAGAAGAAGACCGTCCTGGATCTCGCTGTTGCTTTGCATCTTGATATCGATGATACGGATGATCTGCTTGCTGCTGCGGGATATGTTCTGACGGATAACAATGTCAGAGATATCATCTATGCCTATCATATTAGGCATGGTATTTATGACCTTGATCGAATCAGAGATGAAGTTTATGACCGGACAGGAACTGTTTAGCACATTGTTTTTTGACTGATTATGGGTATTCCCAAATAAACATAATTGTTGGAGGAGTGGATGTGAAAAGACCGAGGATACTAGTCGTGGGCAGTTTTGTTATGGATCAGATTGCTACTACTGCGGTTTTTCCGCGAGAGGGTCAGACTGTACTTGGAAATTCCTTTCATAAAGCCCCCGGAGGCAAAGGGGCAAATCAGGCGGTACAGGCGTCCCGGCTCGGCGCTGATGTAACGATGATCGGGAAATTGGGGAAGGACTCAAACGGGCAGGAGATGCTGGATACACTCAAGGCTGCCGGCGTCCATACCGATCATGTTATATATGATGACGAATGCGCTTCCGGATGTGCGGTGATCATTCTGGAAGAAGAACCCGGGAAAGCTACAAAGAATCGGATCATAGTAATTTCCGGTTCGAATATGACAATCAAACCGGAAGAGGTGGAGTTCCTCAAGGATTCTATAGGCAGTTATGATCTGGTTATGATGCAGCTGGAAATCCCTATGGAGATCAATGAGCTGATTGCCCGTTTTGCAAGTGAGGCAGGAGTTCCGACTATGCTCAATTCTGCGCCAAGTGCGCCATTGTCAGACGGGTTTCTGGCTGATCTCACTTTTATCTCCCCGAATGAGCATGAAGCTTCAGATCTTACCGGTATTCCGATTTCTCATACAGATGACGGTATCGATATGTTTGCTGTAAGAACTGCCTGTGAAGCGCTTAAGGCAAAAGGTGTGCGCAATGTTCTGATTACGCTTGGTTCCGGAGGTGCAGCTCTGCTGAATGATGACGGATTCTATATCAGCCCCTGCTGTGAAGGAATTGACGTTGTTGACCCAACTGCTGCCGGTGACTCTTTTGTCGGAGCGTTTTGTACATCCGTATGCGCAGGTTTGCCTTTTGATAAAGCGTTGAGTTTCGCGAATCATACCGCTGCGTTGACTGTGACAAAGCTTGGAGCTATGCCGTCTCTGCCGCTGATCACCGAGGTGAAAAAATTTATGACTGGGCGAGGAACCTGGATATCTGATCTTGATATTCTGGAGGAAAACTATGAATGAGAATCTGACAAGTGCTCTGAAACATTTTCTTGATTGTGTCCGGTCGGAGACGGAAAACATAACCCGTGATTTAGATCTGGAAGCTCTGGAGAGGGCAAAAGAATTGATTCAGAAAGCAGAAGCATCCGGTAATCGTGTACATGTCTCCGGTGTTGGGAAACCAGGTCATCTGGCTGGTTATATCGCATCTCTTCTGTCATCAACGGGAACACCTTCGTACTTTCTTCACGGAACAGAGGCGGTCCATGGTAGCAGCGGTCAGATCGTTCCCGGAGATGTAGTGATTTTCATATCTAACAGCGGAAAGACTGCTGAGATGATGGCGTCTGTTTCTGCAGTTATCGATAATGGAGCGAAAGTAATCGGTGTATCCGGAAATCCTGATTCTTGGCTTGCAAATCATTCAGATATTCATCTTCTGGCTCATGTTGACGACGAAGGAGGCCCATTGAACAGAGCACCGAGGACTTCAATACTGGCTGAGAGCATAGTCCTTCAGGCTCTTTCCGTTCTGCTCCAGGCTGATAAAGATATAGACGCGCACCAATATGTGAAATGGCATCCGGGTGGATCGCTTGGGGTGCTTCGTGAAAATGAGAAATAGGAGAAGCCTGTCATGAAAGAATATGTTGCATCAGATCTGAATAATATATTTCTGAAACGGCATTATAAGACGGAACGAATTTCATCATATGACCGTTCGGGCGGAAATGATGACTGGATTTTACTTCAACCGGGAGAAGAGGTCTGTTTTGCTGACATAGACGGACCTGCAGTGGTCACGCATTTCTGGTGTACCTATGGAAATAAACCGTTGGGTGATACTTCAGGAGTTATTGGTCATGAGCCTTTCAACCTTCGAAAGATTGTTCTGAAAATATATTGGGATGATGAAACTGATCCCAGTGTGGAGGTCCCTCTTGGCGACTTTTTTGGAAATGTAGACGGATATTCAAAACAATTCCGCAGTGAACCGATACAGGCTGCATGTCAGGATGGGATGGCTGGGAGTTGTTGGTTTCCTATGCCGTTCAGACAGAAAGCACGTTTTCTGCTGAAGAATGAATGCTCAAACTTGCTCGTATTCTATTTTTATGTTGATTATGAGAAAGTTGATTCTCTTCCCGCTGAAAGTCTGTATTTCCACGCCAACTGGAGAAGAGAACTGCTGACTGAAGGGAAATCCGAAGATGGCTATGCTTCTCATTCCGAGTGGGAGTTCGGCAGCCCTACTGATAAGAATACCGACGGGAAGAATAACTATGTGATTCTTGACACAGTTGGAAGCGGTCACTTTGCGGGATGTCTCTTAAATATCGTCAACTGTAATAAAACTTCCGAATGGGACTGGTACGGAGAAGGAGACGATATGATTTTTATCGACGGCGAATCATGGCCGCCCAGGCTCCATGGTACGGGGATGGAAGATTATTTCAGTACTGCATGGTCTCCGACTCAATCATTCGAGGGCCTGTGGAACGGTGCAAATGTATCGAAGGCCGATGATAATTACAAAGGCAACGTTTCGTATTATCGTTTTCATATCAAAGACCCTGTTATCTTTGACTCTTCTATCCGAGTCACGATTGAGCATGGACATAATAATAACCGAAGTGACAGTTATACTTCCGTCGCGTATTGGTATCAGAATGAGCCTCATCGCCCACAGGAACCTCTTCCTGAAGTAAAAGACCGGCTTCCGCTTGATGAAAATGCTTTGAAATGGGGAAGGGGAATCAGACCAATTGAATTATCAGGGAATATTGAATGATTTCGTATTTGCAGTTTTTATCAGCAGTTTTTCTACTCACCATGTCAGTGTCTATACATGATTCCACATGTGTGAGAAGATAGGAAGTGGAGGATTGAATGAATATAATCGAAGAGTCTATCTCTGTTGTTATGGATTCTGACCCGGAAGTCGGACAATCTATTCAGAACGAGTTGGAGAGACAGCGGCATACGATAGAATTGATTGCTTCGGAGAATATCGTTTCTCCAGCTGTCCTTTCAGCTGTTGGCAGTATACTGACGAATAAATACGCAGAAGGATATCCTGCCAGAAGATATTACGGTGGATGTGAGCATGTGGATAAGATCGAAGCACTGGCGATTGAACGGGCGAAAGAACTGTTCGGAGCGGAACACGCTAATGTTCAGCCTCACTCCGGTGCTCAGGCTAATCTTGCCGCTTATGCAGCTGTTCTCAAACCTGGTGATAAAGTGCTGGGGATGAGCCTGGCAGCCGGCGGTCACCTGACCCATGGTTCATCAGTCAATGCCTCGGGAAAAATATATGATTTTGCAGCTTACGGAACGGATACTCGGACAGGACTGATCGATTATGATGGACTTGAAGAGGCAGTACGTGCTTTTCGCCCTAAACTGGTTGTTGCAGGTGCGAGTGCATACCCGAGGATTATAGATTTCAGGCGAATTGCTTCCATAGCTCATGAGAACGGAGCCTTATGCCTGGTAGATATGGCTCATATTGCCGGCCTTGTTATCTCAGGCGATCACCCGTCACCTGTTCCATATGCGGATATCGTAACAACAACCACTCATAAAACCCTGCGCGGACCGCGGGGCGGTATGATACTGTGTAAAAAAGAACTGGCTAAAAAAATCGATTCTGCTATTTTCCCCGGAAATCAGGGTGGACCTTTGGAACATGTTATCGCCGGAAAAGCGGTTTGTTTTCATGAAGCTATGAAACCTGAGTTCCGTGAGTACCAGCATCGTATCGTCTGCAATTCCAAAGCGCTTGCCGAAGCTTTGCTTTCTTATGGATTTGATCTCGTGACCGGGGGTACTGATAACCACCTCTCTTTGATAGACCTCAGACCTATGGGGGTGACCGGTGCTGAGATGCAGAAACGACTCGACACCGTTAACATCACTGCGAATAAAAATGCTATTCCTGATGATCCTCAGAAACCGGCTATAACAAGCGGACTTCGTGTCGGAACTCCTGCAGTTACATCCAGGGGATTTACCGAAGAGGATATGAAAACTATTGCTGAACTGCTTTATCTTACTGCTACGGATTATGATGCAAAACGGAATGAGATAGCTGAGAAAGCTTTTTCTCTTTGCGAATCTCATCCGATCTATTGCTGAAGTTTATCGGCGGAATAAAAAATAACTCCCGGGGCGGTAAGATCCGCTTCGGGAGTTTTTGATTTAATTGATCAGTTGTCTTTTATATCTGATTCTTCCGTATCAGGCAGTTTGGTCGCTTCGATCGTGTCGATATGATGGTCGGCGATGGACAGGATTCGGAAATGATAACCAAGAGCATCCAGTTCAGGGTGTTCGTCTTCATCGGGGATTTCTCCGAGTATACTCGTCAGGAAGCCACCGATCGTATCGTAATCCTCACTTTCTTCCGGAAGTGTGATATCCAGTTCTTCTGCAACATCTTCCAGGTCAGCTGTTCCGTCCAGTGTGTAAACACCTTCGGACTTGAGACTGATATCCTGTTCTTCATCGTCATATTCGTCTTCGATATCGCCGACAATCGATTCAAGAATATCTTCCATTGTGACAATGCCTTCAGTTCCGCCATACTCATCGATAACGACAGCAAGCTGGGTCTTTTCCAGCCTCATCTTCTCGAACGCCGTCTTGACAGGCATACTCTCGGGTACATAGAGGACCTCACGGATGAAGTCTTTGAGTTTATAGTTCTTTTTTGCGTTCTGTGTGATTACAAGCAGGTCTTTAACATGGATCATGCCCACGATCTTATCAACGCTTTTTTCGCATACTGGTAACCGGCTGTGGCCTTCTTCAAGTGCAAGTGATATAACTTTGGAGATGTCATCATCGATGTCGACCGTGACGAGCTCGGTCCTGTGAGTCATGATATCAGTTACTTCAGTATCGCCAAGGTCGAAGATGTTATGGATCATCTCACTCTCATCTTCTTCGATCGTTCCTTCTTCTTCACCGGCGTCCAGCATCATCCTGATACCTTCTTCAGTAACATCAGGATTCTGAAGTTCTGGATCAATACCGATCAATCGGAGAACGCCGTTTGTGGATAGGGACAGAAGTTTTACGATTGGAGACGCAATAACAGAAACGAACTGGAGAGGGTATGCCGCAAAAAGGCTCATCTTCTCAGGATTATTCATTGCGATTCGCTTCGGGACAAGTTCTCCGAAAATAAGAGTCAGAAACGAGAGAATGAGGGTTATCAGGATAAGAGATATGGCACGCAGAGGTCCAGTCGGTATTCCGGTATTGCGTAGCCAAAAAATGACATATTCGGTGAAGTTGTCAGCAGCCACTGCGGATGAGAAGAATCCTGCCAATGTTACGCCAACCTGTATCGTGGACAGAAATCTGCTTTCCTCATCAGTCAGATTACAGAGAATCTTTGCTCTTTTATCGCCTTCTTCAGATAATCGTTTCAACTTGACGTCGTTGAAGGTAATAACTGCGATTTCGCTCATCGCAAAGAATGCATTCACACCAATTAGAATAATAGTCAGTAGTATACTACCGAGAGGGTCGCCTTCCGGCATCGAAATGTTCACACTCCTTTATTTGTAAAGTAATCAAAGATGAATATATCAAATGAGAACCAGAAAGTCAACGAAACAGGGGAACAGAGAAACAGGCCGGAAAGATCCGGCCTGTATTTTCAGATTTGTAACGCGGTAAGCGCAGATTGTAACCGGCGTACAGTCTCATCTTTCCCAAGAATGGAACATAATTCAACAGCACCGCCTGGAGTTACCGGGACACCTGCGAGGGCAACTCGCAGCGGTCCGAGGATCCAACCGTTTTTAACTCCGAGTTCCGAGATAAGAGCAAACAAAACTTCGTGTACTGATTCGACAGAATAGTCATTCAGTTGTTCCAGAATGGGAAGCGTTGCCTCCAGAGCAGGTTTTGCAGTTGAGGCGTCTGTTTTGAACTTCTTATTGAAATAGAGTGCCGGATCGATTTCAGGACGTTCATTCAGGAAACCCAGTTTTTCCGGAATATCGGAGAAGAACTCCGTTCTTGGCTGAAGAACGTCGCAGAGAACATCAAAATCAAGGTCATCGCGTTCGACTGCAGACTGAATGAAAGGCATTGCGTGTGCTTTATATTCGTCATGAGAAAGACCGCGGATATATTCTGCATTGATATGTTTGAGCTTTTCGGGATCGAAAATAGCAGGTGATTTGCTGATACCGGACAAATCAAATGCACGTACAAGTTCGCTTAGACTGTAGATCTCCTGTTCACCTTTAGGTGCCCAGCCTAGAAGCGCGATATAGTTCAGAATTGCTTCCGTGAGATAGCCTTTCTTTATAAGATCCTGATAGGATGCGTCACCATTGCGTTTTGACAGTTTCTGGTGTTCGTCTTTCATTACGGGCGCACAGTGGATATATTCCGGCGGTGCCCAGCCAAACGCCTCATAAAGAAGGTTGTATTTCGGGCTGGAAGAGAGATATTCATTGCCGCGTACAACATGAGTGATTCCCATCAGATGGTCATCGATGACGTTCGCAAAGTTGTAAGTCGGCATTCCATCGGATTTGATCAGGATCTGATCTTCCAGTTCTTTGTTCTCGACGGACACGTCCCCGTAGACTAGATCGTGGAATGTAGTCGTACCCTCTTTAGGCATTTTCTGACGGATAACGTAAGGCTGACCTGAAGCAAGTCTGGCTTCCACTTCTGCTTTCGGAAGATTTCTGCAATGGCCGTCATAACGGCGGATCATCTCTCCGCCTTCGGCCTTCTTGGGGATTCGTTCATCCAGTTCCGCTTCTGTGCAGAAACAGTAATAAGCATTGCCTTTTTCGACGAGCTGCTTAGCGTAATCCAGATAACAGCCCATGCGCTCGCTCTGGATATACGGGCCGAAATCTCCTCCGATATCGGGACCTTCGTCCCAGAACAGACCGCAGTCTTTCAGAGTTTTATAGATAACATCGGTTGCGCCTTCAACTAGACGACCCTGATCGGTATCTTCAATACGCAGAATAAAGGCACCGTCATCTTTCTTGGCAATCAGATAAGCATATAAGGCAGTACGGAGGTTGCCGATATGCATATAACCAGTCGGACTAGGTGCAAAACGTGTACGGGTCATTCCCATAAATTCACCTCGTAATCATGATGATTTCAGTATTTTAATTGTAGGTTTAATAACACGTCTTTGTCAATTGACACCCTATTTTCAGAGTCATAAAATGAAAACTGTATGAATTAAGGTACATTGGGGGAAAGACTATGGAAGAAGAATACAAGAAGCGGGTATTCAGCGGTATTCAGCCGACCGGCGGTTTTACTTTGGGAAATTATCTTGGTGCACTCCGTCAGTGGGATACTCTTCAGAATGAATATGATTGTATTTACAGTGTCGTTGATCTTCATTCTCTGACTGTTCGTCAGGATCCTGCGACCCTGCGCCGTCAGATCAGGGAATCTGCTGCGATGCTTCTAGCATGCGGCGTGGATCCGGATCGTTCCATCCTGTTTATTCAGGGAGACGTTCATCAGCATGCGGAACTGTCATGGCTTCTTTCCTGTTACACGCAGTTTGGCGAACTGTCAAGAATGACTCAGTTTAAGGATAAGAGCAGCAAGCACCCGGAAAATGTCAACGGAGGCTTATTTACTTATCCTGTACTGATGGCTGCGGATATCCTTCTGTATCAGACTGATCTCGTTCCAATCGGAGCTGATCAGAAACAGCATCTTGAACTGGCAAGGAACATCGCTATCCGTTTTAACGGGATATACGGAGATGTTTTTACTGTTCCGGAAGGATTTTTCCCGAAGGTTGCTGCCCGCGTAATGTCTCTTCAGGATCCTTCTTCCAAGATGAGCAAGTCTGACGAAAATCAGAATGCTAAGGTTATGCTTACTGACGACGGAGACGCCATCATCCGTAAGTTCCGCAGAGCGGTTACGGACAGCGGAAATGAAGTCCGTGCCGCAGAAAACAAACCCGGTGTCACAAATCTGATGAGCATATATAGCGGTGTTACCGGCCGTAGTTTTGATGAGATCGAGCGCGAATTCGACGGGAAGGGTTATGGAGAGTTCAAGTCTGCTGTCGGCGAGGCTGTCCGTGATGCGCTTGCTCCGATTCAGGAAAGATATAAAGAGAATCTTGCGGATAAAAATATGCTTAATGATGTGCTGAGGACGGGGGCTGAGCGGGCATCCATACTCGCTGCGAGAACATTGAGAAAAGTCCGGAGAAAAATCGGGCTTGATTAATAAAATTATAAGGGTGGGTTTATGAAAGCACCATTTTCTGAGTATTTGAACGGATTGATTCCTTATTTGCGGCAGGTTCTTTCCTCTCTGGAAGAGGAATTCGAATATGTCAGTATTCTTTCAACGGATTGTGTAGGTCTTTCTGTTCGCAGTTTGCGCTATTCGAAATCTGTTGGAAATAAGACGATGACGACTGAACGCGGTACTGTGATTCGCGTAAGCAGGAACGGCCTTTACAGTGAATATGCCATTACCGATCTTCATCCGGATAAGCTTGAAGAAACGATAAAGAATATCAAAGATGAACTCAACGCACAGATCGATCTGCTTCTGATCACTGATACTCCTGTTTATGAAACTGCGCTTCTCCCGGATGAGCCCCTTGAATTGTTTGTAGAGGAAGAAACTGAACAGCTCCCGGAAAATGCAGATCTTGGTTCTCTGGTCGATCTGCTCGTAAGTATCACAGAAAAGGGTATTTCATTAGGTGAAGATGTGCTGGAGTGTTCAGTCAGTGCCCAGTCGACTCACATCAGTAAAGTGTTTTTATCCCATAACCGTTTCCTCAGGCAGTCATACGTTTACAGCGAAGGAAGTGTTGCTGTCATTGCAGCAAAAGATGAGCAGAACAGGGTGGGGTATGAGAGCGTCTCCGGTCTATGCGGGCCTGAATTGTTTGCGGATCTAGAGCATAAACTTGAACCTGCTTATCGGACGGTTCAGGATCTTCTTAGGGCTGAACGTATTGTTCCCGGTGAATATGAGATAATCACTTCTCCCGAAGTTACCGGATTGATTGCTCATGAAGCGTTCGGCCACGGCGTTGAGATGGATATGTTCGTCAAGAACCGCGCTCTTGGAAAACAATATATAGGGAAACGGGTCGGATCCGACAAAGTTACCATGCATGAAGGCGCGCTTTGTGCCAGGAACGTAACATCGTATGCTTTCGATGATGAAGGTGTCCTTGCCGGTGATGTAACGGAGATTGAGAATGGAATACTGAAAGCCGGTATCTGTGATGCTATTAGCGCAGTGCGCCTTGGGACTGCTCCTACCGGAAACGGAAAACGGGAGAATTATGCGCATAAGGCGTATACAAGAATGACAAATACAGTTTTCGACAGTGGAAGCGATTCACTTGATGATATGATCTCATCTGTAAAATACGGATTTCTGCTTGAGGGTATGGAAAGCGGGATGGAAGATCCGAAACACTGGGGAATACAGTGTATTCTTCAGCTTGGCAGAGAAATCGTTGATGGTAGGTTAACTGGTAAAGTGTTCGCTCCTGTTATTCTTACCGGTTATGTTCCCGATCTTCTCGGCAATATCTCGATGCTTTCTTCCGATAGAATGATTTTCGGAGCAGGAGGCTGCGGAAAAGGATATAAGGAGTGGGTGAAAGTTGCGGATGGCGGTCCCTATCTGAAAACAGTTGGGAGGCTTGGCTGATATGACGCTGAATATATTACTTTCAAAACTGAAACAATCTGATGCGGATGCTTGGGAGGTTATCTCCACCAATACGAGAGGGTGGGAATTCTATTTCATCCGTAAGCGCCTGGATCAGAACCGGGCGAAAGATATCGATGAGATTGAAGTCAAAGTCTACAAGAAGACTGATAACGGTGAAGAAATGGGCAGTGCTGCCGCGTCAGTACCGCCTACGGCTTCAGAAAACGAACTGAGCAGCCTCGTCGATAATCTTGTCTACGAGGCTTCGCTTGTAAAAAATAAACCGTATGATCTTGTTCAGCCATGTGACGCTCTTCCTGATACTTCGAAACTTCATTCTTTGCCTGTTATGGCCGATGAGTATTTCCGTGCATTGAATGCAGTCTCTGAGACGGAAACTGAAGATTTGAACAGTTATGAATTGTTCTGCAATCATGTGACAAAACGCATCATCAATTCCAATGGCGTTGATGTGTCAATGACTTATCCCGTTTCTGCTGCGGAGGTTGTCATTAATGCCAGAAACGAAGCGCGGGAGATCGAGCTTTATCGTATGTATCGATCGGGATCCTGCGATTCAGAGTCTCTGACTGCTGATATCCAGCGTACAATGCAGTTGGGGAAAGACCGTCTTTCTGCTCTTCCTACTCCTGAAATCGAGCATATCCCGGTAGTTTTCTCTACTGAGGCAGCGAGGGAGATCTACAGTTATTTTCTCGAGAATCTGAATGCCGCATATGTCTACAGGAAATTAAGTTCGTTTGAACTCGGACATGAGATCTCTGATACTACGGATGGAGATCGCATAACGCTGTGCGCGGTCCGTTTTCTGCCGAATTCTTCGGGAAATGGCGGATTTGATGAGGAAGGTTCTCCTATCAGTGATAAAACGCTGTTGAATGCCGGTGTCCCGGAGTCATATTGGGGCTCAAGGATGTATTCTCAGTATCTTGGCCTTCATGATTCTTTCATGGTAAGAAATTGGGTCGTTGAAGGTGGAAATCATACAGAGGAGATGATTCGCAGCGGAGATTATCTGGAATTAGTTGAATTCTCGGATTTCCAGGTTGACGATATCGCCGGTGATATTTTCGGCGAGATCCGTTTGGGTTATCTTCATCGCAATGGGGAAGTGACAGTTGTGACTGGCGGCTCTGTATCCGGGGATATGAAGGAAAATTTGGCGGACCTATGGATCTCTGATAAACAGGTCCAGTACAATAATGTTCTGATCCCTTCGCTGACCCGCCTTCAGCATGTAACTGTGACCGGTGTCCGTTCAAAAGACATTAATCAATAAAATAACAAATTGAGAAGGAGAAAGAGTATGGCTGAATTTATGTCCTATGATCCGTGGAGAAATCTGAAATCACGTAACGGGATTCCCGGCGATGAACTGGTATCAGCCCTTCAGAAATCCATTCGAAGGGCGGATGAAGCTACTGCTACCAGGGTTGCGTATGAAATGTACATTACCAGTGAGCAGTTCGAGGATAAAATGTGGCGCAGACTTAATGCAATTTCAGTTGAAGACATCGGCTTCGGCAATCCTTATGCACCAATCCTGATTAATACGCTCGATGAAATGAGAAAAAAGTTCCCTTATGACGACGGAGACAGACCTTTATTCTTTGTCCATGCGATCCGTTTCCTGTGTAAGCAGAAAAAAGAACGTTCTTCGGATTGCCTCAAGAATATAATTCAGATGGAAGCAAAATACGGTCAGGTCGTGGAACTCCCGGATTATATTTATGATATGCATACCGGCAAGGGCCGGGAGATGGGACGCGGAATTTTGGATTTCCTCGACGTCCGCAGCAAAGTCACCCCTATGCCCGAAGATTATGATCCGACCTATGAGAATCAGATGCGCGAGATGATTCTTGCTGAAGAAGCCGGAACAGCGCCTGATACGAAACCGGAAGAAGTACCTTTCCAATACAGCCTCTGGCAATATTGATCAAATATATAAAAATACACCTGTACGGTGCCTGAGCGCTGTACAGGTGTATGGCTTTACAGGATGAAGTTTTATTATCCCATTGCTGAGGAAAGCTCTGCGAGATACACAGGAACTTCAAGATGCTGAGGACACGCTCCTTCACACTGTCCGCAGCCGATGCAGTCCCAGACATCTCCGCCTGATCCCTTGCGGAAACTATATCCATCGAGTACAGT
>JAEEGL012773206.1_pt1 | contig 22632 bp, 20 predicted proteins | sample 9134231 | NCBI WGS metagenome assembly JAEEGL01 (sample SAMN16246548, study PRJNA631951) | gut metagenome | biome: gut microbiome; feature: rumen; material: fiber-attached | host: Bos | place: Iran: Karaj | collected 2018-10
ATTAGAAGATTTTTTGTATATAGAGAGGTGAGAAGAGATGAGACAGGACATTCAGCCAGAATTCCATCAGGCCACTGTTACTTGCAACTGCGGTAACACATTCACAGTTGGATCAACAAAGAGCGAGATTCACGTAGAAATCTGCTCAAAGTGCCATCCATTCTATACTGGTCAGCAGAAGGCTACAACTGCTCGTGGACGTATTGATAAGTTCAACAAGAAATACGGCATGAACAATCAGTAATTTGTTAGACGAAATAGGGAGGTTGAGGCAGTAGCCTCAGCCTCTTTTTCTTTTATAATTTCTAAGGGGAAAACTCAAATGAAAAAACGTAAGGTTAAACATTATTCCGGGATCGGCGGTCAGGCTGTCCTTGAAGGTGTAATGATGAAAAACAAGGATATGTATGCCGTAGCAGTAAGAAAGCCTGATGGGGAGATAGCTGTTGAGGTTGACGAGTATCATGGCATTGCTTACGGAAGTAAGCTCTTAAGTATACCCTTTATCCGCGGTATTTTTGTGTTCATCGACTCGCTTATTCTCGGTTTAAAATCACTTAATTACTCCTCATCCTTTTATGAGGAGGATCCCAAACCCACCAAACTTGATGAGGAACTTGAACAGGTATCCAACGGTCATGAGGACACATTTCTCATGGTGCTGACTACCGCAATTTCTTTTGTATTTGCCATAGGTCTTTTTATGATATTGCCCTATGCTTTATCCGAAATACTCAGCAAGCACATAAGAAATGACTCGCTTATTGCAATTATCGAGGGAGTGCTCAGAATTGTTATCTTTATTCTTTATATTCTTTTGATTTCCTGTATGAAAGATATCCGAAGGCTTTTCAGATATCACGGTGCAGAGCATAAGTGCATCAACTGCCTTGAAAAGGGACGTCCCCTTACTGTAAGTAATGTTAAAAGGAGTTCAAGGCTTCACAAAAGATGCGGAAGCAGCTTTATTTTATTTGTAATGCTGATAAGTATTGTACTTTTCTTCTTTATCAGAGTTGATTCCTATCTTTTGAGGATTGGTATAAGAATCCTTCTTATTCCTGTCATTTCCGGAATATCCTATGAGATTATAAGGCTTGCAGGCAGAACAGACTTTTTCCTGGTAAAGATAATATCTGCTCCCGGACTTTTGCTTCAAAGGCTTACAACCAAGGAACCTGATGATGAGATGATAGAAGTTGCTATTAAATCTGTAGAAGCTGTCTTTGACTGGAAGGAATTTTTAAAGGATTCCTTTGGATATGAAGTTGATGACAGCTGGTTGGAAGACGACGTAAATGAGTAATTACAGAGATACTTTTGAATTTGGTTATAATAATCTTCAAAATGCCGGGATTTCAGAGGCTAAGCTTGACGCAAGGCTCCTTCTTGAATATGTATGCGGTACGGATCACAATACCCTATTGGCGCATCCTGACAGAGAAGTCTCTTCGGAGGAATATGACAAGTATCTGGAGTGCATAGACAGAAGGAAAAAGAGAGAGCCCGTGGCCTATATTATAGGACAGTGGGATTTCATGGGAATTACCTTTGAAGTGAATTCTGATGTGCTGATCCCTGAGCAGGATACGGAAATTCTGGCAGAAGAAGCCATGACTGTTGTGGAAGATGGCATGAGAGTAATGGATCTTTGTACAGGTTCCGGGTGCATCGCCCTTAGCATACTAAATTATAAGAACGATGTTAGGGCGGTATGTACGGATATTTCAGAGGCTGCTTTAGAGGTCGCCAAAAGAAATGCGGTTAAGCTTGGGATGGACGAAAAGGTTCAGTTTATTAAGACGGATCTTTTTCCGGAAGAGAGCATCGGGAAATTTGACCTTATCGTATCAAATCCTCCCTATATTGCCACCAAGGTGATAGAAACCCTTGCTCCTGAAGTAAAGGATTATGAGCCGAGACTTGCCCTTGACGGAGAAGAGGACGGACTTTGCTTTTACAGGAGAATTATCGATAATGCTGACAAGTACCTGTATTCCAGCGGATATCTTATGCTGGAGATTGGCTTTGATCAGAAAGAAGCAGTAACTGAACTTCTTAGAAAAAAAGGCTTCTATCATGATATAGAAGTAATCAAGGACTATTCCGGAAACGACCGGGTGGTTCGGGCGTGCTATTACTAATTTTTGAGGAAATGCAATGTTTGACAGATTGGAAGATATCTTAAGAAGATATGAAGATATAACGATGGAATTAAATGATCCTTCAGTGATAGCCGATCAGGAGCGCTTTCGGTCTCTTATGAAGGAGCAAAAGAACCTTGAACCTCTTATTGAGTGCTACATGCAGTACAAAAAGTGCAAGGACACTATAGAAGAGAGTCTTCAGATGCTGGACGAGGAGTCGGATCCTGAGATGAAGGAGATGCTCAAAGAAGAACTTTCTGAGGCAAAGGACAGGATTCCTGAGCTGGAAAATCAGCTTAAAATTCTTCTTTTACCCAAAGATCCCAATGATGAAAAGAATGTTATCGTTGAGATAAGGGCAGGTGTAGGTGGAGATGAGGCTGCGCTTTTTGCCGCCGATATGTACAGAGTCTACACAAGATATGCGGAGAGGCAGAACTGGCGAATTGAGACTATGAGTGTGGAGGATATCGGCATTGGCGGTATCAAGACTGTTTCCTTTATGATCAAGGGAAACGGTGCATATTCAAGGCTCAAATTTGAAAGCGGGGTACACCGGGTACAGAGAATTCCCGCCACGGAATCGGGAGGACGAATCCACACTTCAGCCATTACCGTGGCTATCATGCCGGAAGTTGAAGATGTCGAGGTGGAAATTGACATGAATGACTGCAAGTTTGATGTCTTTAGGGCTTCGGGAAACGGCGGCCAGTGTGTAAATACTACCGACTCAGCTGTAAGACTTACCCATTTTCCCACGGGAATCGTTATTTCCTGTCAGGATGAAAAGAGCCAGCAGCAGAATAAGGCTAAAGCGCTGAGAGTCTTAAGAGCCAAGCTCTATGAGCTGGAGAGAGAAAGACAACACAGCAGTGAAGCCGAGCTTCGAAGAAGCCAGGTGGGAAGCGGAGACCGTTCTGAAAAGATCAGGACCTACAACTTCCATCAGGGAAGAGTGACTGACCACAGAATCAATCTTACTCTTTATAAGATTGATCAGATTATGGACGGGGATCTTGATGAGATAATTGATTCTCTTATTGCGGCGGATCAGGCGGAGAAGCTAAGTACCCTTGGTCAGTAACATTTTTCTTTTGTTAAATTATCATAAAGCGTGCAAGTTCCATTGAATGCAATATTTAAAAGGCGTATAATCAGTTTAAGATTATTCTAAATGCGATTTTTCGTTAAAGGAGAGATATGGATGCTGGATTCAAGACGGAACTAATAGAATGGGGCGTTGACTGGAACGAGATACTTGACAGGTTCATGGGAAACGAGGATCTCATTGCGAGATTTATGTTTAAATTTCTTAATGATCAGAGCATGAATGACCTTACCAAATACCTTGCGGAAGGCAATGTTTCTGAGGCTTTTAAAGCTGTTCATACCTTAAAGGGCGTGGGCGCAAATCTGGGGCTTAAGGGTTTTCTTACGCCGGTTTGTGAGCTTACGGAAATTCTTCGTGCCGGTTCCATGGAAGGATATGAGGAGAAATACAATGCCATCAAGCCCAAATATGATTCACTGATAGCCATACTTACCAAATATCAATCATAATCCTGTGTTAAAATACCATGTGATTCCAAAAAGCTTGGGAGAAAAGAATCCCAGGCTTTTTCTATGCTCTTATCCAGAGTGAAAATCCCTATGGAAACTCCTGTTGTAATCAGCAGTTCGTCGTTTGAAAATCTTATATTGAGCCCCAAAGTGACCTGCCCGGGGGCTATCCCTGCATCTGCTTCGCTTACCAGCTTTATCTTGCGCTCCTCATCCAGGTGAAGAATGAATTTAAAGCCCAGGGGAGTTCTTTTTCCCTTAATGAGATTCAGACAAATGGGACGAATCTCAGACCATAAGGACAAGGAATTAAAAGTCTTATCAGTATCATAATCCGGGTCATTTTTGTAAAAATCTCTGTGGACCTTGCCATCTATATGAAAAGTGTTAAAGGTATCTATAGTGGCTTCTTCCAGAAAAAATGAGTCGAATGTGTCTGTGGTAAGAAGCTTTGCCATAAACTCTTTTTTGTTTGTAATCTTAAGTGCTATCATTTAGTGTTCCCAAATTCTTTCCTAATAAGTATTTTCATATATTATAGTCTACCCGGGGATTGTGTTCAATGAATACAAAAAAGTAATAAATAGTTATAAATATTCCGTATTTCGAATAATTTAAGCTTTATTTTTTAATTAATATTAATTTATAATAAATAATAATCGGAAAATTGCTACATTATTTATGAGAATTTGACTCATAATTGAGGGGAGAAAATTATGTCAAAATCTGTCAGGCTTAAGGATATCGCCGATAAAATCGGCGTAAGCACCGTCACAGTTTCAAAGGCTCTTTCCGGACAGAAGGGGATGAGTGAGGAGCTTAGGGAAAAAATCCATGCCATGGCCAATGATATGGGCTATGTGCCATCGGTTTCCCACAAAACTGATTTTACCAACAAGAGCTACACTATAGGAGTTCTTATTTCCGAGAATTTCATGAGTGAGTACAGCTCTTTTTACACCAGGATGCATCAGCAGGTTTCACAGATTGCTATGGAAAAGAGTTGTTTTACCATGCTGGAGGTTATTTCTGCGGAGAACGAGAGAAACAGAGTGATTCCCAGACTGGTACAGGATGGCAAGGTTGACGGAATCGTTGTTGTGGGGAGACTTGCGGAGCAGTACCTTAAGAGGATAAAGGATGAAAGCGGCATTCCCATGGTTTTCCTTGATTTTTGCAATCACACGGGAGATGAGGATGCGGTGGTTTCGGACAGCTACAACGGAGCCTATTGCCTTACAAATTATCTTTTTGACATGGGACATCAGGATATAGCTTTTGTGGGAACTGTGCTGGCTTCCGGCGCTATTACTGACAGGTTTATGGGATATAGTAAATCCCTGATGGAGCACGGAAGACCTTATATAGAAGAATGGATAATACCCGACAGGGATCTGGAAGCGGGAGTCATGGATTCCAATAAGTTCTTTGAACTTCCAAAGAAGATGCCCACAGCCTTTTTCTGCAACTGCGATATGGCGGCAAGCATGCTGATCAGGAAGTTAAAAGAAAATGGCTACAGAGTGCCGGAAGATATTTCGGTGGTGGGATATGATAATTATCTTTTCCCTGGACTTTGCGATATCAAGATCACGACCTATGGAGTGGACAGCTACGAAATGGGAAGAAATGCTGTCTTGAATCTGATAAGAAAGATCAGCGGTGAACGCTATCGTCAGGGAATAATGATCCTCGAAGGACACATGGTTGAGGGCGAAAGCGTCAAGAGGATTTGATCCTATTTTTCATAGATCCCTGAGTTTTTGCCCAGGAATCTATGGTATCTTACAAATGCTGTAGTGGCTACAATGGTCCAGGTGATGCCGGAGGCTACCCACAGTCCCCAGGCGCCAAGGAATGGAAGGGAGCAGAGAAATGCAGGGAATATGATCCTGCCACTCATCTCTGCAATCCCGGAAATGAGCGGGAACTTGGCATCGCCTGCGCCGTTTAATATTCCCCTGCATACATATATTACGCCCAAAGGAATATAGAAGCAGGAAAGTATTCTCATAGCCTTTGCTCCATAGGTTATAATTTCCGTTTCCGAACTGTCTATGAATATCTTTACAAAGAATTCTCCGAACAATCTCATTACTGCAATCATAATAACTGCGTAAATCGCGCTCATTATCATACCGCTTTTATAACCAAGCTTTATTCTGTCATCCTTCTTGGCACCAATGTTCTGGCCTGTAAAGGTGGAAAGAGAGTCCTGCAGTGATTTAAGCTGCATATTGACCAGGTTTTCGATTTTACTGGCTGTGGTGTAGGCTGCAACAACTATGTAGTCAAAAGAATTGACAACACGCTGAAGGATTACGTTGGACATGGCGATAAGACCACTCTGTAGTGCCATGGATCCGCCAATGGTATAACATTTGATTATTATCTTCTTATCCAGTTTCCAATCGGATTTTTCCAACCGGAAAAAAGGATTTCTCAAAAAGGCATAGGCTATAGCTCCTGCAGCTGAGAGGGCCTGCGCTGTAACTGTTGCCACTGCAAGGCCGATAACTCCCATATCGCAGACAATTACATAGAATAAATCCATCAGAATGTTAAGTATGCTGGATACAATAAGAAAGTAGAGAGGAGTTTTGGAATCTCCCACACCTCGCATTATATAGGCAATGGTATTGTAAAGTGCTGTTCCGATAAAACCGAGAGTGATTATGGACATATAGCTTATGGCACTTTCAAGGATTGCTTCGGGAGTTTTCATAACATAGGTGAGAACGGGACGCGCCAAAAGAAAACCTACAGCTCCCACAAACAGAGATGTCAGCGGTACTGTGGCAAACGCGTTTGATATTACCTTTTTTAGTGCCTTTAAGTCTCCGCTGCCGAAATACTGGGAGGCAATGATTCCGATTCCTGTGGCAAGTCCGTTGCCAAGAGCAAAGATAAGATTTGTAACTGAGCCGGTGGAACCTACCGCTGCCAAGGCTTTTGCGTCTATGAATCGCCCTGCGATAATGGTATCCACTATATTATAAAACTGCTGGAAAATATTCCCCATCATCATGGGGAGCATAAACGATATGATAAGTGTGGTGGGATTGCCCGTAGTCATGTTCTTGGCTCGGGATTTCATTGCTGAAGCTGCCATTGATTCCTCACAAAATATAATTTTATTTCCAATTATAGGCTGAGTATCAGTATATCGCATGAATTCAGATTATTCTACTTGAATATTGGTAAATAGAGGCTCAAAATTATGATTTCATGTTGCTGTATGTGTGGTTATTGTTAACTCGCTGCATTGCTCGTAAACATTAACGATAGATGTTCCGCTTAATTCTTATTTTTTTATTAAGTAAGATATATGTTTATCTGTATATGATAGAATAAAGCTATAAAATAACGTTAATCACCTGCTCGAATAGAAGAAAGGCTCTTTATGAATCCATTGGATACAAAAGATATTATCATGATAGTGATATTTGCGGTTGGAGGAGTACTTGCGGTTTTTCTTTTGACACTTCTTAAAAAGCATTCAGGGGGTACTAAACGTCTGCATCGCAGATATCTGATACAGCTGTTGCAGCTCATCGTGATTTTGTACTGCATCCTGCGCATTGTCGGTGTACTTAATCCGAATATAAATGCCCATTCCATATTGCTCACAGGATCAGCCCTGATTGTCGCTATCATAGGTTTCGCTGCCCAGACAGCGATTTCCGATGTGATCTGCGGCCTTCTTATCAGCTTTAATAAGCCTTTTGAAATCGGGGACAGAATCATAATTGACGGGCTTGAACCGGGGATTGTAGAGGATATTACTCTAAGGCATATTGTTGTGGGAATATATGATGGCCTGAAGATCATCGTTCCAAACAGTCAGCTCAATACAAAGACCGTTATAAATACCAGTTACCAGAACAGTGAACGAAGGGGAATTCATCTGACTTATTCCGTGAGTTATGACACTGACGTGGTTAAGGCAATGGACATTATCAGAGACTGTGTCGCAGAAAGTCCCTATACCCTTGGTGTTATGCGAAACGGAGTAATGGAGGACTCGGGACCTGTTTATTTTCTTAAATTTGCCGACAGCGCTCTTGTACTGGAGACCACCATCTGGGTTACCAAGGAAACCAGCAGCTATGTGGCAGCTACGGACGTAAATTTACGTGTCAACAATGCCTTCAAGGACAATAATATTGAGATTCCGTACAATTATCTCAATGTTATCGAAATGGAAGCATCGAGGGATGAGCAGAAGACGGAAATCGGCAATAATAAAAAGACTTCACCTGTAAAACGCTACTATAGAACCAATAATATAAGGCTTCACGGAGATGAAAAGGATATTTCCGAAGCAAAGAATCTGGCAAAGTATTTTGCCCAGAGACAGCGGCTTGCTCCTAAGGATGCAAGACAGATAGAACTCCTTGCCGAAGAAGCTGTACTTTTAATTGTGAACCTGGTGGGAGATGTTAAGACAAGTTTCTGGATTGAGGGTAGCGGACTGACCTACAGACTCCACTTAAGCTTTGCCACTACCGTTGGAAGTGAGGAATATAAGCGCCTTATCGGTCTTTCCAGCTCCGGAAGGAATGAGGCTTTGAGCGGCCTGGGCGGACGAATATTTGATGCGATGATGCGCGGAGTGACCTCGGTTGATAAAGAAGAAAGCAGTCAGGAATATGAGTGGGAACTGGATAAGAAGGAGGTTTCCCAGGATGAACTCAGTGAATCTATTCTGGGGGCGCTTTCCAGTGATATAAAGGTCAGTGTTACAAGAGAAAAGGTAGAATTTGTTGTAGCTAAGTCAAACTGAGTTTAATTGAAAAAAGTCAGAACGATATGTTGTGATGGCATGTCAGTCTAATGTATAATATATATAACATATATACATTAAAAGCCTGCGCTCAAGCTCAGGCTTTTAATGTATATATTTTGGGGGCTATTTTAAGGCTTACGTATATTTCCGCATATTGAGAAGGAGACAGATCCTCAACATAGTTTTGCTGGAAGTTTTTCTTTATACCGTTCTTTATAAGTATGTCGGCTGCTTTGTTATAGGCTATGGCTGCTTCGGCTTCCGAATTATATTTTCCCACGACATAATTACTTTTTACGTGTATGACCGACTTATATTTAATGAAACCCTTTTCAGCATACTGCAGTACGCCTCTGTATCTGTTGAGAATAATGATGTTTTCGTAGCGAAAATCCGAATGGTCATCATTGGCGAAAATATAGTCTCTTCCCTCCACGGCATAGCTTTTAATGCCGTATCGTTGAAGTACAGATAACTGGCTTCCGTAATCCGCAACGAACAAATGTGAGCCCCGCTGCATGATCTTGTGGGAGGAGTAGTAGAAAAGGTCCTCAATATCAAATTTCAGAGCCCGGGACGGAGACAGATAATATAAGAAAAATCGCTTTTCCAGATATATAGGAGTGGAAATATACATTCCCTTGTCCCTGAAATTTACCAAAGATACAAATTTTTCAAAAGGGATGGCCATAGATGACTTATATGAGGATAAAACAATAGAGGAATCGGAGGTTATCTTTCTGGCTTCCTTATAGACTCTGGCAGCCAGGGCGGCATTGGGAAAAGAACCCAGGGAAATATGCTTCCCCCTGAAGGTGACGGATGAGCGGAAGGATGGTGTCCCGTCTTTTAATGTAGTTGCGTATACCCCGATTTCTTTACGATTTTTCAAGAGCTCTCCTTGCGACTTTAATAATTCAAAGTGTTAAAATCTATAGTAGATATTCTCGATGGTATTTGATATACTAACTAACAACAATATTGTACCAACAAAAGAGGAGTAAAAGCAATGATAAAGGAAGTTTTGTACAGTAGCACAAGAGGTGCCCAGGGGCAGATCAAAGCGTCTGAGGCAATTTTGAGAGGACTCGCTCCCGATGGGGGCTTATATGTTCCTGATCACATTCCCCATTTGGAGAAATCCTTAAGAGACATAGCTGAACTTGATTATCAGGGAACTGCTTATGAAGTAATGAAGCTGCTTTTGACCGATTATACGGAAGAAGAGCTTAAATATTGCATTTCTCATGCGTATGATTCCAAGTTTGATACAGAAGAGATTGCACCTTTAGCTGAGGCAGACGGAGCTTTCTACCTGGAGCTTTATCATGGAGCTACCATTGCCTTCAAGGATATGGCGCTTTCCATTCTTCCTTATCTTATGACCACAGCTGCCAAAAAGAATAATGTCAAGAATGAGATAGTTATTCTCACTGCAACCAGCGGTGACACAGGAAAGGCTGCCCTAGCTGGTTTTGCCGAAGTTCCCGGCACCAGGATCATTGTTTTTTACCCAAAACATGGTGTAAGCCCCATTCAGGAACAGCAGATGGTTACACAGAAGGGCGATAACACTTGCGTAATCGGTATTGAGGGTAATTTTGACGATGCCCAGACAGGCGTAAAGAAAATCTTTACCGACAAGGAACTGGCAAAAGAGCTTGATGCCAAGGGATTCCAGTTCTCATCGGCAAACTCAATAAATATCGGAAGACTGGTTCCTCAGATTGTATATTATGTATACTCTTACGCAAAACTCCTTAAAGAGGACAGGATAGCTGACGGGGATACCATAAATGTTGTGGTTCCCACAGGTAACTTCGGTAATATTCTGGCAGCTTACTATGCAAAGAATATGGGAGTGCCCATCGGTAAACTGATCTGTGCTTCCAACTCCAACAAGGTGCTGTTTGATTTCTTCCAGACAGGAGAATATGACAGGAACAGAGAATTTGTTCTTACATCATCTCCTTCAATGGACATTCTTATCTCATCAAATCTTGAGAGACTTATCTATCATATTGCAGGTGATAATGCGGCCAAAGATGCTGAATTCATGGCTCTTTTGTCGAAGGAAGGCAAATATGAGATCACTGATGATATGAGGGCCAAGCTGTCGGACTTCTTCGGTGGTTTCGCAACGGAGGAAGAGACCTGGAATACCATCAAAGAAGTATTTGATAAGACCGGGTATCTTATGGACACACATACGGCAGTTGCCAGCTCGGTTTACAGCAAATATGTAAAAGAAACCGGTGACAAGACCGTGACAGTGATCGCATCTACAGCCAGCCCATACAAATTCACAAGAAGCGTAATGAATGCTCTTGGAAAGGGCGATGACAGCAAGGATGATTTTGCTCTTGCAGATGAACTTTGCAAGATTTCAGGTGTTGAGATTCCTGAGGCTGTTTCTTCAATCAGAGATGCAAAGATTAGACACAACACTGTGGTTGATAAGAGCGATATGCAAAAGGCTGTAATGGATTTTCTTTCATAAAAAACAACAAGTTATTGACTATCAGATAAACGGAGGTGCGTATGGATTTAGGGAAAGGCTACTATTCAGAAAACACACCGGAAATTGTTGAACTTTCCAAACTTTCCAAAGAAGCTGATCTAATAGAAAATGATCTTTTTGTAAAATATGATGTTAAAAGGGGACTGCGTGACCTTAACGGTAAGGGAGTACTTACCGGCCTCACCAGAATATCGGAGATTATAGCCAAGAAGGTTGTTGACGGGAAAGAGGTTCCCGCAGACGGTGAGATTTACTTCAGAGGATATGATGTACATGACCTTATAAATGCAGCTGAGAAAGAGAACCGATTTGCATTTGAGGAATGTACATACCTTCTTTTGTTTGACAAACTGCCTACGGGAAAAGAATTATTTGAGTTTGAAAAGCTGCTTGGGATTTACAAGAGTCTTCCCCCAAGCTTTGTAAGAGATGTAATTATGAAGGCTCCCAGCCGTGATATGATGAATACCCTGGCGCGAAGCGTCCTGACTTTGTATTCATATGATGACCATGCAGATGATGTCTCACTTCCAAATGTTTTGAGACAGTCTCTGCAGCTTATCAGTATGTTCCCTCTTTTATCGATTTATGGCTATCATGCCTACAATCATTATCATGAGGGGAATTCACTGATAATTCATCCTCCGAGGGAGGAATTGTCAACAGCGGAGACTATTCTGTATCTCCTTAGACCTGACAGCAAGTATACTGAGCTGGAAGCAAAGCTTTTGGATATCTGCCTTGTGCTTCATATGGAGCATGGCGGTGGTAACAACTCATCCTTTACAACCCATGTTGTCAGCTCAAGTATGACTGATACTTATTCCACCATAGCTGCAGCTATAGGCTCCCTTAAGGGACCACGTCACGGCGGTGCCAATATTAAGGTTGTTCATATGTTTGACGACATTGAGAGCAATGTAAAGGACTGGAAGGACGAGGAAGAGGTATCTGCTTATCTTGACAAGATACTTAATAAAGAGGCCTTTGACAAGGCCGGACTTATCTACGGTATCGGACACGCTATTTATTCCAAATCCGATCCCAGAGCTATGATATTAAAGAGTTATGTGAAAAATCTGGCTGCAGAAAAAGGAAAAGAAGATGAGCTGGCTCTTTATGAGATGGTAGAGCGACTTGCGCCCAGGATTATCAGCGGAGAACGCACCATGTATAAAGGTGTCAGTGCAAATGTGGATTTCTATTCCGGATTTGTTTACAGAATGCTGGATCTTCCCGAGGAACTGTATCCTACGATTTTTGCCATAGCCAGGATTGTGGGATGGAGCGCACACCGCATGGAAGAACTTGCCAACAATGGCAAGATCATTCGTCCTGCCTACATGGCGATTGAGCCGAGAAAAGAATACGTGGATATGAATGAAAGACATTGATGTTTTTTATGTATAATTATAAACACGCATTTACTACTGTTTCGTGAGAATGTGATATAATGGTTCTGTATTGCAAATGATACAGAACCATTTTTTAAAGGAGATAAACATGGAAGAAAGAGATATTCTTAAACTTATCGATCACACACAGCTTCAGGCTGATGCAAAGTGGGAGGACATTGTTTCGCTTTGCGACGAGGCAGTTAAGTATGGCACTGCAACTGTTTGCATCCCACCTACATATCTTAAGAGAACACATGATAAGTATGGCGACAATTTAAAGCTTTGCACTGTTATTGGTTTTCCTCTTGGCTACAGCTGCGCTGAGTCAAAGGTGGTAGAAGCAAAAGAGGCCATTAAGGACGGAGCTTCTGAAATTGATACTGTTGTCAATGTAAGTGATGTCAAGAACCACAGATATGACGAGGTTAAGAAGGAACTTCAGATGATCCGTGAAGCCTGCGGTGACAAGCTTCTCAAGGTTATCATAGAGACCTGTTATCTTACAGAGGAAGAGAAGATTGAGCTTTGCAAGATTGTTACTGAGGTAAAGGCTGACTACATCAAGACTTCCACAGGCTTTGGAAGCGCCGGAGCAACACTTGCGGACATTGAACTGTTCAAAAAGCACATCGGTCCCGATGTTAAGATCAAGGCAGCAGGTGGTATCCGCACTATAGAGGATGCGCTTGCATATGCAGAGGCAGGTTGCTCACGTATAGGTTCTTCAAAGGTAGCTCCTCTCATTGCAGCAAAATATAATCTTTAATTCTTAAAATAATAAGAGCCTTGCCGGATGATATGCTCATCATCACGGCAGGGCTCATTTTTTATGTAATAGGAAAATGCATCCTATTACATAAAAACGCTCCGCTATGGATGCGCACTCGCTTTATTCTTTTCCGCTCCAACAGTAGGTGCATAGATTGCATGGCTCAATGGGAATTGCTTCAATCATATCATCCAGGCGGTGGTAGTGAAGAGAAGTGAAATTCAGTTCTTTTCTGATTTCATCCAGCATTGCCTCATACTGGGGTGAGTCGGGATCGGTGTATTTCTTTACCGTTTCTTCTGAAGGAGAAGGATATCCTTCCAGCTTTTCGATAACCCTTCTGGTGATAAGCTCCATCTCAGAGTTTGAGCGGGAGAAATTCAGATATTTGCAGCCGTAGATAAGAGGAGGACAGGCAGGTCTTATATGAACCTCGCTGGCGCCGCTCTTATAAAGGAATTCCGTTGTCTCCCTAAGCTGAGTTCCTCTTACTATGGAGTCATCGATAAGAAGGAGACTTTTATTTTTAATCAGCTGATTGATGGGAATCAGCTTCATTTTGGCTATGAGATCACGGCGGGACTGAACTGTGGGCATAAAGGATCTGGGCCAGGTGGGAGTGTATTTAACAAAAGGCCTTGAATAAGGGATTCCCGATGTGTTGGAATAACCGATGGCATGGGCTACGCCGGAATCCGGAACACCGGCTACAAGGTCCGGGTGAATTCCTCTTTGCATATCCCTTTGGGCGAGCTTTCCGCCGCAGCTGTAGCGAACGTTTTCTACGTTGAGGCCTTCGTAGGTGGAGGCAGGGAAACCGTAATAAATCCATAGGAAAGTGCATATGCGCATGTCTCCATGTCCCGGAGCAACAATTTCCACTGACTCCGGAGTGATAAATGCAATTTCCGCTGGTTCTAGTTCTTTATATGAAATATATCCAAGATTCAGGTATGAAAAGCTTTCAAAGCATACACAGAAGCCTTCATCCTTATGACCAATCTGGACAGGAGTTCTTCCCAGACGGTCTCTGGCAGCATATATTCCTTCCGGGGTCATGAGAAGAAGAGACATGGATCCCTTTATTATTTCCTGAGCATAGCGAATTCCTTCTACGATTGTAGATTTCTGATTGATAATAGAAGCCACAAGCTCAGTGGGATTGATATCTCCGCCGCTCATCTCCAAAAAGTGAGAGTTATTGTCCGCAAAGAGCTTTTTGGTAATTTCCTCGATATTGTTGATTTTGCCAACCGTGGTTATGGCATAGGTTCCGTGGTGTGATCTTACGATAAGGGGCTGAGGTTCAAAATCCGAAATACATCCGATGCCAAGATGGCCTTCCATTTTCAGCATATCGTCTTCAAACTTTGGTCTGAAATAGGACCTCTCAATATTGTGAATTGAGCGGTCAAAGCCCTTTTTCTTGTCGTACACAGCCATTCCGGCACGACGGGTTCCTAAATGTGAGTGATAGTCAGTTCCGTAAAACAGGTCAAAAACTGCACTTTCACGAGATGCTACTCCAAAAAATCCTCCCATGGAAACCTCCTAAAACGATAGTCTTATGTATTTTTTAATAAATGCGATTACGGTGTTTATAATACCATAGCATGCGGGAAATGTGTGAGGAAAATCTTATAGTTTTTTAGGTTTCTTTGTGATATATTTTAGATGTTTGTTAGAATCAATTTTTTAAGGAGAGTGCTTAAAAATATGGCATATGAAAACACTATTATAAAAGAGAGACTGAAAGCCCTCAGAGAGAAGCTTAATGAAAACAGTATCGACTATTATATGATGCCTACTTCGGACTTTCACAATTCCGAGTATGCTGCGGATTTTTTTAAGGTCAGAGAATATTTCTGCGGCTTTGACGGCTCCAACGGAACTTTGATAGTTTCACAGGATTTTGCCGGTATGTGGACTGACGGAAGATATTTTATCCAGGCTGAAAATCAGATGAAGGGAACCGGTGTTGAATTGTACAAAATGGGTAATCCCGGAGTTCCCACCATTGCCGATTTCCTTTCTGACAATATGAAGGAGGGACAGGTTCTGGGCTTTGACGGAAGAGTGGTATCTGCCGGCATCGGCGAGAATCTTGAGAAAAAGCTTTCGGATAAAAAAGTAACCTTTAAATTTGATAAGGATCTGGCTGATGAAGTGTGGACCGACAGACCTTCGCTTCCCTGCCACGACATGTATATTCTTCCGGATGATCTCTGTGGAAAGACCTATACAGAGAAGCTTTCCGATGTCAGGAAAAAGATGGCAGAATATAAGACTACTTCATATCTTTTGTCCAAGCTTGATGATATCATGTGGCTTACAAATCTTCGCGGCGATGATGTGGAGTGCAATCCCGTGGCTTTAGCGTATGCATTTATTACCATGGATAAGTTTGTACTGTTTGTTCAGAAGGATGAAGTAACGGATGATATTAAGGCTTATTGTGATAAATGCAAAATAGAGCTGGAGGATTATCACAATGTTCTTTCCTATGTTGAAAAGGTAAAATTTGACGGTGACTGTCTTTTTGATAAGAGAAATACCAACTACCTTACCTTTAAAAAGCTTAGTGAAAAAGCTTCTTCAGAGAGTGTGAAACTTAATGACCATAAAGACCCCACAGAGCTCATGAAGGCAGTTAAAAATGACACTGAGCTTAGGAATATAAGAGAAGTATATATAAGAGACAGTGCGGCACTTACAGAGTTCATCTACTGGGTAAAAAAGAATGTGGGCAAGATTCCCATGACGGAGTACTCTGCAGCAATGAAGCTTGATGGAATGAGAGCAAAGTTACCTGGCTTTATTGAGCTTTCTTTCCCCACAATTAGCGCATATAATGCCAATGCGGCCATGGCTCACTATGAGGCAGATGAAGAAAATGCTGCGCAGGTAAATGCACAGGGAATGCTTTTGGTGGATTCCGGCGGAACATATATGGGCGGTACAACGGATGTCACAAGAACCATTGTAGTGGGCGAGATATCCGACGAGATAAAGAAGCATTATACAGCTACCGTTGCAGGAATGCTCCAGATGGCTGATGCAAAATTCCTTCACGGCTGCACCGGAAGAAATCTGGATATCTACGCTAGAAGACCTCTTTGGGATATCGGCATAGATTATAATCACGGAACCGGTCATGGTATCGGCTATATCCTCAACGTTCATGAAGGCCCCCACAGCCTCAGATGGAGATATGCACAGGGGGTAGACGAGGCAATTCTTGAAGCTGGTATGATTGTTTCCGATGAACCCGGCGTCTATATCGAGGGAAGCCACGGTATCCGTATCGAGAATATCATCGAAGTGGTTAATAGAGAAGAAAACGAATATGGCCAGTTCCTTGGATTTGAGCATCTTACCTATGTGCCCATTGACCTGGAGGCTATTGATACAAGTGTGATGAAGCCTGAAAATATTCAGCTTCTTAACAGGTATCATCAGATGGTATACGAGAAGATAAGTCCGTACATTAAAGATGAAGAGATAAAAGCGTGGTTGAAGGAAGCAACAAGGGCTTTATAAAATCTGTTTTTAATACATATTAAATAAGTCTTAAATCCCACAAAAACGCTTGAAAAAAGCATATAGATGAATATAATAAAAGTATAAAGAACTAGTTGATAGTTCTCCTGGGGTGTCCGACAACTCCTGTGTAATTTGAACCTACATTACTTTAAACGGGACTCCTAAATCATCACTTTTTATGTCACGCCTTCGGCCCTGCGCATGCGCAGACCAGCTTCGGGAGAGGAAGACAGAGATTGTGGTTGCGGTAACCCACCTGGCGTTAGCTAGGAGTCAAATAACAGGAAACGGCATTTCGGGATAAATTTGGAATCAAAAGCAGTCATTAACGTGGCTGCTTTTTCCGTTAATGGGGGTGTCAGAATGAAGCTTAGCAGTAAGTTTAGGAAGAAGAAGTGGGTTTCATATACTATTGCGACCTGTTCTGCGGTTCTTTTGTATATGATACTTTCACATCTATCGGAAATTGCCAATGGATTCGGGAGTTTCTTCAAATTTATTCAGCCGGTAGTGACCGGAATGATAATCGCGTATATCTTTAATCCGATTTCAAAGTTCTTTGAGGGTAAAATATTCAAAAAGATAAAAAATGAAAAGACAAGATGGGGACTGTCTGTAGCATTTTCCATAATTATTGTCCTGACGGCAGTAATTCTTTTGTTTGTTGCACTCATTCCGCAGCTTGCAGAGAGTATTTCCTATTTCATAAGTAACGTCGGAGGGTATGTGGATTCTCTCCAGACTCTTTTGCGTGAAATAGAAAACAGCAATGCAGGGGGGATTTTTGGAGCCGATCTGGGAAAACTTGCCAATATCGGTGATAAAATACTGTCTGCTGTCAGCGACTATTTCACCAACAACGTAGGAAACGTGGTGAATACTTCTGCCAATATAGGAAAAAGCCTTTTTGATTCTATGATAGCTTTTATCCTTGCAATATACCTCCTCACAGGTAAGGAACGACTCAAGAACGGCGTGGCAAAGTTCCTGGGACTTATTATGAAGGAAGAAAACTATAAAAATGCCGGAGATTTTTTCAGGCGCTGCAATGATATTATGATCAGATATATTACCTTCGACCTTATTGATGGTATTCTTGTGGGAATCGTCAATTTTGTATTTATGCTGATTGCAGGTATTCCTTATTCGGTTCTTATATCGGTTATAGTCGGTATTACCAATCTGGCGCCTACTTTTGGTCCCATTGTGGGAGCGCTCATCGGAGGATTTATCCTTGTACTCGTAAATCCGTTGTATGCGATTTCTTTTTTGATATTTACCATCATTCTTCAGACCATAGACGGATATGTATTAAAGCCCAGACTGTTCGGCGAAGGACTTGGTGTTTCACCGCTTATGGTACTTATTTTCATTATTTTGGGAGGCCGGCTTTTCGGAGTGGGTGGTCTGCTTATAGCGATTCCGGTTTCAGCTATTCTCGACTTTACATGGAGAGATTTTATTGTAAAAAAACTTGAGGAAAAACGTGCTAAGCGGTACAATATTTAGTAGATGACATTACTGTTTTTTGTCAGCAGAAATCTTTAAGGAGGCGTGTATGGATATTACCGCAGTTGTAGGAAATGTTATTGACTTTACGAAAGACAAGATAGATAGGGTTATGAATTATTGGGACAGTATTGATGAGGATAAGAAGAAGCTTGTTATAGGCTGTTCGGTTGCGGCTGTTTCAATTATAGTTATAGCATCAATAGCTTATTGTCTTGGAAAGGCATGCGGAAAGAAAATTGCCCTGGAAGACGATGAGTTTTAAAAAGAATGAGCTTTGGGGCATCTGCGTGGGGCAGATGCCTTTTTTAACGAAAGGATCAACTGATGAAAAAGTTCTTGAGAATAGTAGGAGCTGTCTTATTGGTTCTGGTATTTGTGATAGTTACGTTTCTTGCGTATCTTACTGTGGACGAGTTCAATCCTTCGGACGTGGAAAACATTGAGATTTCCGGAAAAAAAGGAGACGAAATCGAAACAGGTAAAGCATTTACTATGATGTCCTGGAATATAGGCTACGGAGCATTGGGAGATAATGCCGACTTTTTCATGGATGGCGGAAAGATGGTCTATTCAGCCGACAGGGCAAGAGCAGAAGAAAATCTTAACGGTATTTCTCAAGTGATATCGGAAAACGACCCTGACCTTCTTCTTTTGCAGGAAGTGGACAGGAATTCTTCAAGGTCTTATTTTATGGATGAGTTGGAAGCACTTAATACCGAGGAAATCGATATCTTTGATTATCAGTCATCCTTTGCTCCAAACCTCAAAGTATCGTTCATTCCCATGCCAATACCCCCAATCGGAAAAGTGCTGGCAGGTCTGGGAACGGTTTCCAAATATCAGGTTTCAGCGGCAGAAAGGATACAGCTGCCTGTTCCGTATAAATGGCCGCTGAGTACGATTAACCTTAAGAGATGTCTTGAAGTGAGCCATCTTCCGGTAAAGGGAAGTGACAAGGAACTGGTATTGGTAAATCTCCATTTGGAAGCCTATGACTCCGGTGAAGGTAAGATAGCCCAGACGAAAATGCTCAGAGAGCTTCTCCTTGGTGAAATTGAAAAGGGAAATTACGTGATTGCGGGAGGAGATTTTAATCAGGTTTTTTCAAACGTGGACACTTCGGCATATCCGCAGCTTGACGTGGACTGGGTGCCGGGCTATATCGATGTTAATGAATTTGGAAATGATCTGACCTTTGTATCGGATAATACATATCCCACCTGCAGATCCCTGGATAAACCCTTGGCTACGGCAGAAAATAAAGATCCGCAGCACTTCCAGTATTATATGCTGGACGGATTTATAGTATCCTCCAATGTGACTGTACATAATGTGGAAACATTGAATAAGGGATTTGTTTGTTCCGACCATAATCCCGTCATTTTAAGATTTGAATTAAAATAATTTTCTTACTGAAACGTTTGCGAAAAATTAGTGACACTGCACGATTTTTCGAATATAATAAAAAGGTATTAAACTTTTGAAAGGGGACAGGAGTTAATGGTACAGAAAAAGAAAAGAAACGTAATTGTTGGACAGTCGGGAGGTCCTACAGCAGCGATCAATTCTTCGCTGGCAGGGGTTTACAGAACAGCTATCGATCGTGGATATCAGAAGGTATATGGCATGATCCATGGCGTTCAGGGATTGATGGAAGGCAGATATGTTGATCTTTCCGATCACATTCAGAGCGGTCTGGATATCGAACTTTTGAAGAGAACACCATCCGCATATCTGGGATCATGCAGATATAAGCTTCCTGAGATATTTGAGAGTAAGGAAATCTACGAGAAAATCTTTGAGATTCTTGTTAAACTTGAAATCGACTGCTTCATCTACATTGGTGGAAATGATTCCATGGACACTATCAAGAAGCTTTCCGATTACGCTATAATAACAGGCTCGGATATCAGATTTGTTGGATGTCCGAAGACTATTGATAACGATCTTGCACTTACTGACCATACTCCGGGTTACGGCTCTGCAGCCAAGTACATCGGAACATCTGTTAAAGAGATCATCAGAGACAGCTGGTCTCTTGAGACAACCCATGGTCAGGTTATCATTGTAGAAGTAATGGGAAGAAATGCAGGCTGGCTTACAGGTGCAACAGCTCTTGCAAAGGGTGAGGATTGTGACGGACCTGATGCAATCTATCTTCCTGAGCTTCCGTTTGATATGGATGCATTCATCAAGAAAATAAAAGCACTTCTTAAGAATAAGGCTTCTATCGTAGTTGCTGTATCTGAGGGTATCAGAACAAAAGATGGTAAATATGTCAGCGAACTGGACAACAGTATTGAATATGTTGATGCATTTGGCCACAAACAGCTTACAGGAACAGCCAGATACCTCTGCAACGTTGTTGCTCAGGAGTGTGGATGTAAGACACGTGCCATCGAGCTTTCAACTCTTCAGAGAGCTGCCAGCCATTGTGCTTCCAGAGTAGATATTCTTGAGGCTTATGAAGTTGGTGGTGCTGCCATGAAGGCTGCTGACGAAGGCGATAGCGGAAAGATGGTTGTAATTGAGAGACTTTCCGATGATCCTTATCAGGCTGGTACAGAAGTCAAGGACGTTCACAAGATTGCCAACGATGAACGTACAGTACCGAGAGAGTGGATCAACAAGGATGGTACTTATGTAACAAATGAGTTCATTACTTATGTAAGACCACTTATTCAGGGTGATGTAGGACCTATTATGGTAGACGGTATCCCGAGACATTTATATAGACCTGGTTTCCAGGATATACTCTGATAATCTAAAGGTCATGGACCGCCGCCAATTCTGGCTGGTCTGTGACCTTTTTCATTTTTATTATGGGTAAAAAGTATGATATCTAATAATACAGTCATAATTATTGTTGATAAGGATCTCAATCTTGTAGAAGTGGATGAGGCGTATTCAAAGTTTGTGGGTAAGGGACAGGAGAATAGCCTTCTTTCAAATGTTCATCCTTTTGATCAGCATCTTTTATATGAGATGGTAGAGGAAGTAGAGAAGAATGATAAGAGTACAGCCTGCTTCAGACTCCTTGGGAATTCAGACGAATACCGGTGGATCTTTGCTTCCTGCATTCGGCAAAAAGATTCGGAGGAGTTTAGTTTAAAACTTATCCTTCATGATATTTCAGAACTCGGAAAAGAAAAAGATGAGGATGATGATGTTGATTTTGGCACCGGACTCTTGAACAAAAAGGCAATTACCGATTATGCAAGACAAAAGTGTTCCAACATAAATAACAGAATCAACCTATGCATACTTGATATTGATAATTTTAAGCAGATCAATGACACAAGAGGCCACCTTTATGGGGATAAAGTCCTTAAGGATGTGAGCAGTTTGATCATATCGGCCCTGGGAGATGGTGGAAAAGCGGGAAGAATCGGCGGTGATGAGCTGATGCTGGTAATAGAAAAAGCAGAGGATAAGCCTGCGCTTCGAAATTACCTTAGGGGAATTAGAGAAGAGGTAGAAAAGCGTTACCTTGATGCAAATGGGTTTCCTATGATCACGGTTTCCATCGGCGCTGCAACATTCCCGGATTTTGCGGATAACTATGAGACTTTGTTTAATCTGGCGGATAGAATGCTGTACAGAGCAAAAAGTCGCGGCAAGAACCGATATGTAATCTATACTCCTGAAATACACGGGACGGTGGTAGACGGAGTATTAAGAGAAGGAGAGAAAATTACCTGGAATGCCCATCCCCAGGATAAAACAAAACTTGTGCTTGAGACAATTGACGGCTTTTTCGGACATATGAATGAAGCTGTTCCATCTGAAGTTTCAAAGATTTTAGCGACATATAATTTGGATGAAGCATACGTTTTTTATAAGGATTTAAACAGAGCTTTTTGCGGTAATAAAAAACTTGAGGATAACAGCCTGCCCGGTGGAGAAACGGTAAGGCGCATAGTTGACTCTCAGTCAGACATTCAGTACATAGAAGAGAGTGGTTTTGACGAGAAGTTTAGTTCTGACGGTGTTCTTGTGATTGACAGGCCCCAGCAACAGCTCTCGGATACCCCCGGTGCTTTGGATTTCTACAACGAGCACGGAATAAAGCATGCTTTTATTTTCAAAATGGACTTAAAAGACTTTCCGGGATATGTTGCATTCTATAATACCAATGAGTTATCCAGAAAATTTCCTCAGGCAGATGTGGCGGACTTCACTTATCTGTCAAAAATGATAGAAATAGCCCTGAAATCCCGATAAAAACAGAAGTTTTAGGGCAAAAACATGATTTTTTCCCTATTTTTCGGGATATTTGTGTTGTTCTCGGTACAAAATAGTGGTAAAATGGGCAATGTAGTAAAATATTTCTTTTTGGAGGGAAAAACAAATGAACAAGACAGAACTTATTGATGCAATTGCTAAGGAAGCAG
>JAEEGL017140601.1_pt1 | contig 22630 bp, 25 predicted proteins | sample 9134231 | NCBI WGS metagenome assembly JAEEGL01 (sample SAMN16246548, study PRJNA631951) | gut metagenome | biome: gut microbiome; feature: rumen; material: fiber-attached | host: Bos | place: Iran: Karaj | collected 2018-10
GATTATGGAAGATGCATTGACTCTCGTCCTGATCATCGTCCTCTGCCTGCTCTTGAAGCCGTTGATAGCCGCTATCCTGCGCGGCTTTGGCAGCTCGGAGCATCGTAGAGACCGGTAGGGTGTAGATGGTGCGATAGGACAGACATATTGTTGTAAGGTTGGCTACGGCATAATGACGCGGCCAGTATTATCTTATCCCAATAAAAGAGTAACTGTTTGCGAAGAATGGATTCGTTTTCATTTTTTATTTTTGTGGGCGAAAGGATGTCAAAGAGGAACTTAAAACAATTCATTTTGAGTGCTTTCGTGTCGATAAACAGTTTAACGAAGAGAATAATAATGATTTCTATGAAAAGGGAAATGAGTACACCTCTATTTGGAGAGCACCGAAATTATGAATAACTTTACAATGCTTTATTATTAAAACAATTAGGATATGCGATACACAGAGTTTGACATCCCTAGGCTCTCAAGCCTGGTTAACATTTCGTTTGCCATTCAAGCAAAGAAAGATATTCAGAACCAGTTATTTGCGCAAGCTACCCAGTCCGAGGCCATCCAGCTATCCAGAGACATTGTTCCTGAGAGTTTAGTTTCAAAGTTGAAGTCTATTACGCGTTCATACTTGAATAGGACTAGCAGGAGTGCTGTTGATGTTTATGCCGTGGCGCTTGCTGCTGGTACAATCATCAAGGAACTTGACAATGGTAACACAAGGCATGTGACCAACTCGGCAATTGCTAATCTCATGAACGAAATAGCTTAGACATATGCCCGGAACAGATCTAAAATCAGAGGCTGCGGTTTTTTGTAAAGCCACTTTACTTACCCTTCGTAGCAATCCAAAAGCTATGATGATGGCCCAGATGCTTTCAAAAGAGCCGAACTATCAAAAAATCAAGGCATTCCCGTTTAATATCCAGATTGGGATAATTTGTAAATGGGTTCGTGATGCTCTGGAGGGCCAGAACGATACGAGCAAGAGAAACGTTGTCCAATGGGTGGCTCTTGCTACTAAGGCTTTTGAGATTGCTGGTAATCCTCGTTCTTTTGAAGAAACATACGTAGCTCTTTATGTTGACTACTACACCCGTTTTTATGAGGAGTATACGCCTGGTTATGATATCTGATTAATGGGCAAACAATGGATAATCCAATTGAACAAGTAGATATTCTGCTCGCGAAAATGGCTTCAGGACTTCGAAAGAAGAATCCTGATGGTGTAACAGATGGTATCATCAGTATCCTTCGCCAAGATATAGTGAAGATATTAGAATCCCAGGAGTATTCAGAGCAGGAAGCACTAACTAACAAGGTCTTTGAAAGATTAGATAGATTCATCAAATCGTCATATTCGAATGGGATGGATTTATCCATCTCATGCTCGGCGGTAGAATTAAAGAACCTTATCAGTGAGCAGACAAGGCTATCTGACTCTGATCCTCATAGTGTAGAAGGCTTCATCGCAGCATTGATGGCATCAATCAATGACGAGGACAAAAAGAAAGAAATAGAGATATCCGAACGGGAGGAGGGGAGTCTTAAGTCTACCGTGATCCAGACTCATGGTTTGAATGGTATTTTCAGTATTACTCTCGCATACCAGGATCCGTCAAGGATACAGATGATCATGTTGGGAGGCGCAGTAAGAAGACTTGCGGAGAGTTTCAGTGGCAAGTTCTATGGACTGCCATGTCGTATTTACTTTCAAGACACCGAGAGGCTGTATGGTTATCTAAACTTGCAGGTATTATATTGATTAGTCCTGGAGGGAATTGTTTATGGACAAGATATCTCACACTGTTGATTTCTTGGGAGAGTTTAGCACAGCCGGTAAATTCAAGCAAGTGACACATCGCTTCGAATTAGATTCAAAGCAAGACTACCTTTATTATGTAAACAAGTGTAGAACTTCGCTGCTGAATTACGAAGGACTTCTTCCGGATGGGTTGTTTAGCTTTCTTTTCGGTTTTTTTTTCGGACCGGAATGGAAGGACGCAAATGGAAAGACTCATCGCGAGTTCTGTGGTTGTGAGAAATGGGTAGAATGGTGTGTTAATAATCCAGGTGTTCATCCATGGGAGAGTAAAGAGTCCTTTCGTGATGAGATTGCTGACTTCAAGAGCTCAATTAGGGTTTATGGTGGAGATTTGCCAAAATACATTGAAGAGCTTAGACATACGACAAATAGGCTATCTATTGATTACGATAAAAAAGTGTTGAGAAACTTTGATGCCTATACTGATGTATCACAACTCAAAATGGTTCTTTCCAGCATCATTAATGACATCGACACATCCCCATACTCGAAAGAGCATCCTTCGGTTACTGTTATATCCTACAAGGAAAAGAACAAGCTACCTAATGATGTGTATTTAGATACTATTTGCATTGAGAACAGAGGCTCCTTTCCCCCCCAACAGCTAAGTTCCGTGATTAGTCATTTTCAAGGTACCGGTGGCTTTCTTAGTACACTCAAGAAGCTGGGGGAAGGTTATTTCTATATAAGTGTAGACGCTATTTGGGGAGATGATAAACCTCTTCGATGGAATCTGATAGGCTTACCGAATAGCCCGGAGATTGAAAGCCTTTCCGCGGAGGAAACACCTATCCTCGGTTTTAGGTATAACATTAGAGTACCTCATAAAGCTTAAGATAAATGAAGATATATCTCTTTGATGACACGCCTCAAGATTACCGGGAAAAGCATGTCGTTGTTTCCGATTATCATGATGTTTTAACCCTTGTCGGTTCCATTACTTTAGCCGAGCTCGACGGTATGCGAGAGACGCTAAAGGATGCTGATTGCATTCTTATTCATCGGTCTCTCCGAGATGCCGATAATATGAATAGAAACGATGTATATCAGGAAGTCCTAGATATTGCAGACATGGGTGATAGAATCCCTTTGGTCATCTTCAGCGGAGAGGATAATGAGGAGGCTGTTTTCGATGGAGATACATTTATAGAGCGTTTCAATAAGACTGACCTCTATGAGAATCTGCCGTATTTTATCACTTCCAGCCAGACCTCACATTCTATTGACCTACGTTCTCTTGCGCATGGGGAAAAGATCGAATCGAAACTCGCATCAAACGAGGGAATTGCACTTATGAAGAAGGTCCGTAGGCTTGATCCCGACAAGCCATTCGATTCCTCAATAGTTGAAGGGGCAGACCTGCATAGTTTCGTCCAGCGTTCTTCACCAGCTTTGGGATGCTCCTATAGTGATATTATCTCTGAGATTAAGAGCAATAGGATTACATCAGCAGAGTTTATCAAACGAATCAGTAAGATCATTGAGAGCTTCAATTCATATGGAAAGAATATATATCGTTGGGGATCCTGATATCAAAGATATAGCAGATTCGTTGGGCGCCGAGTTCATTTCGATACCTACCAATCATGCTTTCAATAGCTCTGAGATCCATGATTACATGGTCTCCTCTTTCACCCAAGATATTAGGGCGATTGTTTTGGACGTAGAGTCAAATCCCTCATTCTGTTTGGATCTAGCTATGCATGTTCGCTTATCATTAAGCGAACTTGGAATCAATTCGTTGTGTCCTATTATTCTTCTCACAAACCTTGGGGTTAAATCGCTACTATCAGTAAATTCAAACTCTCAAATCGTCCTTACAGATAGTGTTTACATAGCATCATTCTCAGATCTCCAGGATCGCTTAAATAGCGTAATACGGATGAAGATAGAAGACTATGATCGACGTTTCCTTTCAAAAATAACTATCAACCCTCCAAGTTCAGATGAACATGACAGCCATGCTCTAGCCAATGAATGGGGTGCATCTGCATTATTCAGATCCGTCACGGGCTCTTACAGAATCGCTCCAGAGTGTGACGCTCTCCGAGCGGCGAGTAAAAAATTGTATTTCAAGTATGTCATAGCAAAAAGCTCAGATGATATCCAATCACTTGCGCTCCACGGTAAACAAGTGGTTCTCAAGGACTACATTCAGGATAATCTGACGGTGAATGCCCAAAGTCGTCGTGTCCTATTAATTGATGATAAAGCTGAATATGGCTGGAGCTATATCTTAAGTTTAATCCTGCGTGGTGCCCAGATCGATACCATCAATGAAAGAGTTCGTTGTTTTGAGGAGTTTTCAGCAACCGCAAAGGAAAAGATCCTTAATGAAGAATTCGATTTATACCTTCTGGATTTAAGGCTCAGCGGTGCTGATGAAGATGATGTAAAGGATCCGTCATCCTTCTCAGGAATGAAAGTGCTGAAAGAGATCAAGAAAGTAAACTGGGGACGGCAAGTGATCATGTTCACGGCTTCCAATAAAGCCTGGAACCTTAAAGCTCTAATGCATCCATCGGCCGGAGCCAACGGATATTATATCAAAGAATCCCCATTATCCGGATTCTCTGAGACAGTAACCAGAAAGAATCTGAGTGCTTTTTGTCAGGACATTGAGAACTGCTTTCAGCGCAGTTACCTGAAAAAGTTTTTTCAGATCAAAAAGAGATTATCTCCTCTTCTGAAGCGTAAGGATAAATCTATCCAAGAGTGCTATACACAATTGAACATCGCCTTTGACAGCGCAGATAGGGCTGCTACAAAGGAACAGTTCAAATATGCTTTCATATCAATATTTCAGATCTTTGAATTGTTGAACAAGAATCTGACCCGAGAGAATCGAGATAAAGATCCCGGCAAACTCATATTACAGGTCAAGGACAGCCTCTCGTCAAATGACCAGGATTGGAAAGATGCAAAATCCGTTGTCCAAGATTCAGCATCAAGAATTAGGTCAAAATATGAATTGTCACCTTCTAATTCGATTGCGATGCGGTTTAGAGGGGAAAAGTTCTCTGTTCACGAGAAATTATCGACCATCTATCTTCAGCTTTTGAAGAAGGAAGATAATGGGATTCTGTTCCTACTATGGGAGATAATCGAGATGAGAAATACTATTATTCACGGTTTTGACCCCAAGAGAAACCCTTATAGCAATTACCCTGTCACAAAACCTGTCTTTTATGACACCTATAAGCATCTAACGGTTATGGAGGATGCTGAACTTAGGGAAATCATAGATGAGATGATTGACAAAGGACTGATTAAAGGAAACAACAGTCGAGTCTCACAGGCGAATTTCCCTTTCCTTTTTCATCCCAATACAGCAAACAGTAGGTTAGGAATCCAACTAGCGCTCTATTGTCTTAATGTTTTTTTCCAGAATTACTAGACAAAAGAAGTGGCCATCTGAAAGTTGCGAACATTTAGTTCGGCAATATGTTGTTTCTTTGCAGCTGTAATTGAGAAAGTAGATAAATGACTCCCATTATTCAATCTCCATTCGCTGCTTCTGAGACCGTCAGATTTGGTAGAATAAATCATGATGGGGCCTATTTGTATACCATCAATGACTCTCCGTCACGAGTTATCGAATACAGTCTTCTCAATGGTCTTTTCGTTAAGGTTCATAGTACCGGTGTATATTGCTGTTCAATAGATTCTAGTGAAGGATTGTTCCAGTTATACCGGCTAAATGAAGATGAGTTTTGGCGTATTGTCCAAGGAAAGTCTTTTCTCGTAGTTACGGATCTTTCCACTCTTCGAATAAACGACTCATATCTGTCACAAGACTTTCCCCTTGGCCATTCAATGGAGGAGGTCTTCAGACACATGGAAAAAGGCGGCCGTGATATTATGGACATTGTTTATGCTGCTCCTTGCTACCAGTTTGTAGAAGTAAACTCCTCTTTCTCCGCCATATCATAAAGTTATTCCTTATAAATCACTAACTTTGTAGGTACAGGATCGTTGACCCCATAAATTGTGTATTGATAATGGAGAAGGACACTCGTTACGCGCGTATTATTGATGCCGGTGAATGCTATAAAACATTGACCATCGTCGTCGATGGGGTTTATGCCAACGAAAAGACCTGGGACCAGTACGGATTCATACCTCATGACGGTATGGTTGGCGAATTGATAGACCATCACAGTATTCCAGTCATCAAGGTCAAGGACCGCATTTATGTCCCGATTTCCGAGTACGGATTCAAGATAATCAGTGAGGAAGAGTATAAGCGTTCAAAAGAGACCGGCACATCCGTCGACTCCCGTTTTCCTTTTATGGATCCGAAGCAATTAGATGCGCTGATTGGTCGAGAGGAGTTTTCTTCCGCTTATGATAAATCAGGCTTCGCCCCAATGGACTTCCAGTCCGCGATTGAGGATTATTGCTATGATGCATCAAGGTATTTAGCCTCAATGGGCGACGATTTGCATCCACGAATCAAATCTATGATTCGGCAGTTGGAGAATCAAGAGGTAGAGCAGTATCCATATAAAACCATTATATCCACGTTTGCCTGTTGGATTAAAGAAGAGATGGCCAAGTATAACTGGATGCCTGATGATTACAAAGGAGCGGCTTGGCTTTGCTGCATATACGCGGAAGCCTATGTGAAATCCCTTGGCGATCTTTCAGTAAAAGATTTCAAGGATGTCTTTTCCGATCTGCTAAAGCAGTATCACGATACGATGCAATAATGGAAGCACCAGTTCTTCGTTATATGATGGATAATGGTATAGACTGCCTATACCATATCACATCTATAAAGAATTGGCAATCAATAAGAGGGAAGGGGATATGCTCTCTTTCTTTGTTGGAAGAGCAGGGATTGTCACCCTTTGAGTGTGGCTCTGATTTTCTTGATAGGGAGAGACGAAGAAAAAGTGGATTAGATCACTACGTCAGTCTGTCTTTATCGTCACGGCCGCCTTTCTTTGTCCATGCTCAAAAGGCCGGCCTCTTAAAGGATTGCATCATAATAAAGGTGTCTCCAGAGGTGCTTCTTGCCCCGGAGACCCTTGTTTATGACTCCAATCCACAAGACGATGAGGCCAGAAAAGGGACGACGCTTAGTTTTGTCGAGTCCCTTCGTTTGGATTTAGCCCGCGAAGGTCGAATAGCGCAAGGAAATACCGTTTGCGAGAACCGTTACTCCAGTGCAGAAGTCCTAGTAAAGGGGAGTATTCCTCTCGAGTTTATTCTCAATAGAGAAGAGTTGGATTCAATACAACCTGACAAGCAACAGGCTTCTCAGCAGTTGTATTTATTCGTTCTGGACCTTTCCGAGACAATGTCTACTCCTATCACGTTCGATAGGATACAGTATGAGACCTGTTCGGAACTCTCGATCCATATGTTAAACGAAAGCATATCAAGAATAGTGGATGCTGAGTCTCCAACCACGGTCGTGGCAGAGGGGAAGGATGCTATCGAAAACGAGATAGGCGTTATCGGATACGGGAACGGAAACATACCTTCTTGGAATGATGATACAGAAGGACAATTGTTCAAAAAGGCGAGGGATTTGTTCATTCAGAGAGAAAATGACTTCCACATCGATACTGAGAAAGTCTGGTTGGAGTTTAAGCCTGATAGTGACATCAAGTCTACATTGGAAGATGCTTTGATACAAGCAAAGCAGATTGTCTCAAAATGGTTCTTCAGCCACCCCGGTTCGGTGGTACATGTTTTCCATATCACCAACGGACGGAGTGTGAGAAGACTTGCAAAGAGGGTAGAAAAAGCCGCTGCGGACTTGTCTTCTTTGACATCATTGTATTTTAGCAATCTTCAGTTATCTAGCCACACTGATCAAGAGATCCTCTACGTCGGTTCGCAACAGAAGGATTTTTTGGATCCCTACGGCACATGTCTCTATTCTATCTCCAGCAACATGCCTTCCAGTAATGCCGAAGATAATAGACGGGCTTTCTCCGTCAACGTTAGACTCAAGACCTTAATTGAGCCATTCCTTAAGAAGGTTGATTAGGTTTACCTTTTAACGAAAATTCACTTCGCATTAGGCATTATATCAACTGTTTTGTTTTACCATCTCACGGAATCCATTTATCTTTGCAAAAACAGGAACTTACTAACACGTTTACTTATGTCACCGCAAGCCAAAGAGGAAATCAGTTTGATTACCGAGCTGTTCTATATGCCCGTAGCGCAGAAGAACCGCCGTTATAATGGTATGGACTTCATGGAGGTCGCATTCCAGGTTAAGAATGAATTACTAAGACAGAATCCATCTACGGACATGCAAGAAGCTGCGCTTGTGATGGTGGAGACATTCAATTCGAAACTAAATCCCAAAATGAGTAGGGAAGATGTCGAGGGAATGGCCAGAATGATTGCAAAGTACAGTTCGTTTGCTGCCATGTTGAAATCTGTCCGTGGCTATTGATATTTACATCCAGAAAGAGCTCGAATATGGGTCAAATGAATATCTATGAGGTTCTATCCTCTGGTAAGTGGTCGTTGAACAGAAAAGCCGATTGGCCCATTTGGATGCGAATCGGCAGCAAGAGTGTACCCGAAGGAGAAGAAACGCTTAAATTTGGTCTTGATCTTAAGGTAGTCCGTACTAGTAACGGCGTCAAGCAGGCGGGAAACTACATTATTGATGCTCGTGCCTTTCAAAATGGGAACGGTAAGATCAAACTAAAACTCACCTTTGACGGCCAAGTGACAGTCTGGGATATTGATAACCTCCAAGTCATCCCCAAAGATGAGCATACAATATCATCTGGAGAGATGATTCTGTCATATGCGGTAGAAGAGTTCGAGCATGTTCGCTGGTTCGAAAACATCCCAGAATAATAACCTAGAGGAATTCACTAATTGATTCTTTATAGGATTCGCATGTATTCCTTTCGGATAGAATACGGACAATCTTCTTCTTCGTAGTATCCTCTGTATGTATGCCTTGGGCATGATAGAAAAAATACTCGACCATAGCTTTTGCATACGCTTTCCTCGGAAAGCGTTTTTTTGAATCATACGCATCTAAAACAGGGATAGAATAATCGAGATACCTATAGAAGTTGAATCCATAAAGATATGCAGATTCAAAAAAGTACTGGTCTAGATGATTCTCGAAATCCTCTTGCTCATATTGAGGGAGATCACTGTCATCCATTGATTCAGCATAAAAGAGTTCCTCAACATCTTCTGAGGACTTTGGGAAGTGGCACAGTTCAAGTGCGACTCTAAAATCAAGCCAGCGTTTTACAAAAACAGCTCTCGTTTTCCGAAGTTGAGCATCCTCTGGGGTAATGCCGAGGAGGCGGGCTGTGGTAGATTCAATACATAGTAAAGCGCTCGCGCTTAGCTGCTTCTCGTCATCATCGTGTATGCCGACGAGTTGATAAATCTTCCCAATCTGGTTTGAGAAGCTAAAACCGAAAACCTCAAGGCAACAACTGATATAGTCATTGACGGAGCCGATGCAACGAATAGCTACGCGCCCATTATCTGACAAATCAGAGTAATCTGTATCTATAACATTATGCCGCCGATCATACACTAAAACCGGCGAATAGTTAGATGTCTTATGAAATACTCTTTGCTTTACGGCATTTTGAATATCAAACTCTTGCTCATTCTTAATGAAAGCATCTGCAATTTCTAAAAGGAAAGCCTCTGAATATTCGACTTGTTTTGGATTATGGCAAGTATCATAGATGTGCAGGTCTTCCTTTGCATCTAAATGAAAATCCAAATTGATAGCGTCCTGAAGGCAGTTGCTTTTGTAGAGAATCTTCGAAACAATTGACTGCCACGTTTCCCCACGAGGCAGAACACCATCTCGTTTGGAATCAAGATGCCTCGCCAATTCACGGGCACAGTCTGCCCGGTCAGAACTGACACTAGACATAACTTGGAAGGCGGCATTCAGGTACTCCTCCATGAACAAATATGTATTATACATGGAGTTTTCAAAGACTATTCTATCGACCTCTTCCTCCAACTGAGCAATCGTATCTGAAGATATAGGAGAGCCAACAATGCTCCAGTACGAATCATAGCAATCTTTGAACACAGTTTCATAGGATCGCCCTTTATCCACGGTTGGCAGTTGACGGTATTCTGTGGCAAGTAATGCTATCACCAGTGACACGTCGTTCTTGTCTCCTCCATCAAAGTACTCTCTCTCCAGCAGTTTACAAGCTGTTTGGGCAAGTCCACTCACAGCGTCACTGAAAGAAGCGAAAGGAATCTCACTGTGAGAAATAGAACGTCTAGCAACCTCGCGAATCTTGATAATTCGAGGATCAGCATCAATCCTCATCCGGGAAGCAATGCAAAGATTATCTATTTCATCGAATTCAAAAGGTGTTAATCCAAACTCGGTCATATCCATTAAAGCAGCTAGGGTTCTGGAATCCTCTTATGCAAAGATAGACATATTTCCTTAACATACTTGTTGAACGGCTTGATAAGAGAGTATGCAAAAAGAGAATCGCGAAAATAGGGTTCGCTATAAGGCTGTACTTTTGCCATGTCAAAAGAAAACAGAAAGGAATGAAGAAGTCATCGAAGAAAGCCGCGCAAGAGTTCAACGCTCGACGCAAACGTCTGATGAGGATTGTTGAACGTCGAACTAACAAAGAATCTATGAGCCATGAATGTGCCTCAACCACAAGGACGGAGGCAATAATCTTCAAGTCCGAGATGGATTACCTTTACCGCTGTATCCTCGACTATCCCGACATTGAAACTGGTGGGCAACTTTTCGGATACTGGACGGCCGAAGGAGTCCCTGTTGTAATGTATGTAATAGGACCCGGTCCCCAAGCGAACCATCAGATTACTTTCTTCAACCAGGACGTTAATTACCTGGTTGCGGTTGGTCGATGCCTCAAAGAGCGTTATGGATTACATCATATCGGTGAATGGCACTCCCACCACCATCTTGGCCTTGCTAAACCTAGCGGTCATGACTCGAACACGATGAACACAACGATCCGAGAAAAAGGACTTGGCCGTTTTCTACTTTGCATCGGCAATCTTAACGGTTCCACTCCGTCTGTCGGAGCCTTCCTTTGCGATGGTATGACATGCACTCAGACCAAATGGGCAACGATTGCTCCTGACAGTCCCCTCAGGGCGAGGATTGACAGTGACCTTCAGGATGTTCTTGAACATCCCAGAACGGTTTCTAGCGGTTTTGATGAATCTACGGGAAGGGAACCCACCTATGCTCCGGGATACTGGCTCTCAAAGAGAGGGGCAGGAATGATTCTAAACGACATAATCACTTACCTCAAAGGAAGAAATAGGGGAGCTGAAGTCCGGCCTCTTCTTAACGAAAGAGGTGAGGTGCTAATCCATCTTGAGTATGGACGTCGCGCTGAGAGCATCCTCTTTCCTTTAGGTTTCCCGACAAAGGCACCTCTCTTAAGAAGATACAAGGATGGGATTCAAATAGGTGTTGATTCCAATGCAAGTTGGAATCTCCTGGACAGTGGCATTTTATACTCATTCATCTGCTATTACGAAAGCATTTGACACACTATGGACAAAGACAGATATAGAGCTGAACTATCTCTCCTCTCTAGGAAATTTCCTAGCAACGCTTTCCGCTTCTTCAATATGGAGGAAGGGGCGACCGGAGAACAATATCTCCGCATCGGCGCTCGCACTAACAGTGGCAATGTGTATACGCTGCACATGTCACTCGAAGGCTTCCCATTTGCTCAGCCGAAGGTCTTTGTGACCCGGATGCTGAAGGACTCCAAAGGCAACGATATGAACTCTGCCAGTTCTGCGATGCATACTCTCTCCGCTGAAAGAGGCTGGACTCGAATCTGTCACTATGGCCCGGCATCTTGGACACCTGCCGTTTCTCTTTACAAAGTATATGTGAAGTGCCGCCTTTGGCTCGAAATGTATGAGGCCCACCTACGTACCGGAAAACCAATGGACTATTACTTAAATCATCAATATTAAATCATATAGCAATGTCTAACGAGCAACTCAACAATTTGGCGGAGGACGTCCGCGAAGAAGGACTCAACCAGGGCAGTTCCATGAAGGATCTAGTCTTTGACCCTGTTACAGGTGACTTCCGTCAAGTCCCTCGTGGCACCCACCACGGAGAAGGTGACGTCGTGACAGAGATGACCAATAAGGGCTTCGCTGCCAATACTGAACATCCAATTGTATACCTTTGGGAAGATGATTTACGGAAGGCAGCGGAGGCCCTTGCTGAAGATGAATACCCCATGGGGGTTGCGTTCGGTTTGGATTCTGGGGAAGATGTTTATCATCTCCAGTTGTGTGCGAATAGTACGGGCACGTTCCTTAATCGTACAGGGAAAGTAAATATAGTCCCGTGCATCTATACGCATAATCGACAAAACATCAGCGATAAGGACAAATCGTCTGTTTTCTGCGTTTTGATCACTGAATCAGGGCCAGAGGTATGGTGTCGTCCAGTACCTCCATCCCTGCAATTCCACCAGTCTACGCCGCGTAAAGATGAGCGATATCATTGGAGAAAGGCTGAGGTCATGATTATCCCTTCTGAAGAGAACCTGTTTTCGCGCTCCAAAGGTATTCTTGAGGTTGGGATCCTCAAGAACAAGCGTGTGATGATTGTGGGTCTCGGCAGCTTCGGGTCGCAAATCGCCATCGAGCTGGCGAAGGCAGGTGTTGGAAGCTTTGCCCTGATGGACTTTGACCGTGTAGAACTCCACAACCTGTCCCGTCACACAGCGACAGTTCACGACCTTGGCCGGTTGAAAACAAACGTCATTGAAGAGGCTATCTTGGGGAAGAATCCCTACGCCAAGGTGGACAAATATCCTATCAATATCAATGAGGATCTTCCACTCTTGTATGAAGAGGTAGAGAAGGCCGATCTCGTCATCTGCGCGACGGACAACAATACAAGCCGTTTCAACCTTTCCAAGGCTCTTGTTGAGAAGCAGAGGATTGGTATCTTCGGCCGCGCTATTACCCGCGCTGAGGGTGGGGATGTGTTCCGCTATCGCCCGGGAGGCCCTTGCTACTGCTGCCTAGTTGGTGCCGGTAACCTGCAGGAGGAAGAGATCTCCGATGCCGTTTCAGCACGCAGGGATGGCAGGATTGCCGCTTACGTGTCTCCCGAGGATGCGGAGGCTATGGTACAGGTCGGCCTGTCTTCTGATATTGAGCCCATTTGTAACATGATGGTCAAACTCTCCCTGGTGGAACTCTCGCGGGGAACGGAATCCGGCTTAACTATGCTGGAAGATGAGCTCATCTATGATTATTATATGTGGGCCAATCGCCGGGAACGCCACTATGCCAATTGGAAGCCCATGCCGAATGCCGGTGGCATGCCGACTATCCTTCGTTGGTACGGAGCAAAGATTGAAAAGGAAGAGCACTGTCCTATCTGTTCTCAAGCCATCCAACTTGAAGACGATGCTGACTATAGGGTGGCCGGTCTTGACGACATTGAAATCGACCTGCAGTAATGGCGTACCGCTACAATGAGAAAACAGGAGAATTTGAGGATGTACCAGGTCTTGACAAAAGACAGTATCGTCCTCAAACTCCTCGCACCACGACACCCGCAAATGGAGGAAGCGCTTCATCAAGTGATGATTCAAAAGATACTCATACTAAAATACTTTTCTTCCTCATAAGACTGCTTTTCTACGCCATTCTTGGTGCTTTGTTTTCAGGCATAATAGGATAGATTGAGCTATGGACTATTCAAAACTTACCGAAAAAACCCGCAGTACTGTTTCCAGGGCTTTCGCCATTGCGAAAGAGAGCCGTTACCCGGAGATTACACCACTGGTGATGCTCTCTGCTATGATAGATGAAGGGGCAGATATGGTTTCCTTCATCCTACAGCAGATGAACGTCGACGCAGGGAATTTCCGCTTACTGATAAATGGAGCCCTTCCGCTTCCGGGATTCGAAGCCCCCCAGGGAATACCGATGTCTCGCGAACTTGAAACGGTCTTTGGGAAAGCCTTAACTCTGGCAGTCCATAGCGGGAGCTCGAATGTTGCTCTGGAGCACGTCTTCTGGGCGATGTCCGCCGTCCCAGGCGAAGTCCGTGAACTTATGAGGCGGATTGGAATCACTGAAGAGAAAGTTGCGGAAGCTATTCGTCTTTTCCGTGAAGGGAATATTGTCCGCCAGGAGTCGGATTCAGGAGATGACCATGAGCCCAAATCGCTCAAGAGGTTCGCTCGAAATCTGACTCACCTCGCGGAAGAAGGAAAACTCGAGCCCGTAATCGGTCGTGACGATGAGACGCGCCGCATCCTTCAGATCCTTTCCCGCAAGACCAAAAACAATCCCGTTCTCGTCGGCCCTCCAGGTACAGGTAAAACGGCTGTAGTGGAAGGTTTGGCGCAGCGCCTTGTAAGAGGCGATGTGCCTCAAGAACTCCGAGGAATCAAAGTGTATACTCTTGACATTCCGGCCATGCTGGCTGGAGCAAGTATGCAGGGACAGTTCGAAGACCGTCTCAAACGAGTCCTGAAAGATGTGAAGGAAGATCCTCAAATCGTTCTGTTCATTGACGAGATGCACCTGTTGGTGGGGGCCGGAAGGGGAGCCGGTGCTATGGATGCAGCCAATATCCTCAAGCCCGAACTATCCCGTTCCGAGATTCGTGTCATCGGTGCTACCACTCTGGATGAATACACAAAGTATATCGAAAGTGACAAGGCCTTCGAGCGGCGCTTCCAGAAGGTGATAATTGATGAGCCGGACGAGGATGCTGCCATCACTATCATGCGTGGAATCAAACAACGTTTCGAGACTTTCCATAGAATCAAGATCCTCGATGAGGCAATCGTATCCGCGGTACGTCTTTCCAGAAGATATATCGCTGGGCGTTATCTGCCCGATAAGGCGATTGATTTGCTGGACGAGGCGGCTTCACGAATGAAAATAGAGCGCTCGTCGGTACCTGTCGAGTTGGATGAGCTGTCCCGGCTCATCCGTTCCAAGGAGATGGAGAGGGAGTCCCTACGCCAGGATGAGAGACAGCATGACTTGAGCGAACTTGATTCGGAGATTGACAATCTCCGTGAAAAGGAAAATGCTTTGAATGCCAAATGGCGCAATGAACGGGAGCATCTTGAACTCCTGCAGCAGCGCCGAGATGAAATGGAAGGCCTCCGGACCAGATATGAGGAAGCCGAGGGAGCTGGACGTTATGAGGAGGCTGTATCCTTTAAGTCCAGGATAGATGCTCTCCGTGCTGAGATCTCAACCATTTCCACCGCTTCCGACTCTCCGCTGTTGAAAGATTCGCTTGACGATGAAGACATCCGCGGCGTGGTCACAGCGTGGACAGGAATCCCAGTTAACAGGCTTCGCGAGGACGAGGCGAGCAAGTTGGCTTCCCTTGAAGACATCCTTTCCCGCTCGGTTATCGGGCAGGAACAGGCTGTTTCCGCCGTGTCCAAAGTGATACGCCGAAATAAGATGGGATTCGGTGATGCCGCCCGGCCGATAGGTTCTTTCCTCTTTATGGGAACAACCGGTGTCGGAAAGACGGAACTGGCCAAAACGCTTGCCGAATACCTGTTCAACAGCCGGGATATGCTCGTCAGGATTGATATGAGCGAATACCAGCAGGAATACGCCGTGTCCAGACTTTTTGGTGCGCCTCCGGGATACGTCGGTTACGATCAGGGTGGCCAACTCACCGAAGCAGTACGCCGCCGTCCTTTTTCCGTAGTCCTTCTCGATGAGATTGAGAAAGCCCATCCGAAGGTGTTTGAGACGCTCCTTCAGGTACTTGACGATGGCCGTATGACGGACGGCCAAGGGCGAACGGTGAACTTCAAGAATACCATTATCATCATGACTTCGAACATCCGTTTCGAAGAATTGAAAACCCGGCTGGCCCCTGAGTTCATCAACCGTATTGATGACATTGTCAATTTTGCACCCCTGAGTGAAGAAGCTATAAGAAAGATATGCAAGCTTCATCTAGAAAAACTAGTCAGCAAGCTCGCAGGAAATGGAATGACTGTTTCCTTTGACGAAGCAGCTCTCGACTTGCTAGCAAGAAAAAGCTATCAGCCTCAGTATGGAGCCAGGCCTGTAGGACGTGCGATCAACGACGGAATAATCAACCCAATGACTCTGGAACTCATCGAAAACAGAATCGTACGGGAGCATCCCATTTGCATTTCTACTAACGGAAGAGAATTTCTCTTTTACAATCTAAGCGAAGATACACTTCGCTAAAGGCGTCTATTTTTGTGACGTAAAACCAAGCACCTAGATACAATGAAGATTTTTGGAATCCCCGGAACATCATTCTCTCCTCGCAGAGCAATCGGCATCGATGTCCTCAAAAGGAACATCGCAAGAGCTACAGGAATACCTCTTACGAAGCAAGGACTCGAACGAAAAATAGGACGAACTGTTATCAAGGAAATCGGCAAGATTATTGGCCGATAATGAAACGACTGTATAATAACTAAAACCATTACGTATGAGCAACTATAACCGAAATTACAACCACAGCCACAATCATAACGAGAACTACGAAGAGCGCGAGAGTGAGAGTTTCGAGTACACTCAAGACGACTTGGACAGCATGTATCGGGACGCCTTCGAAGGAGATCCCGAGGCATATTGGAACATTGACTAAATAGCCTCTTCTCTTTTATATTGCTAAACACAACTTCGACGCGTATGAAAAACATAGTGACCATCATTATTGTCTCTCTGATGACCATCCTGAGTATCAACGCTTATGCTCAGAAGAACAAAACCGAAAACGATTATAACCTCAAGAAAGCCTACGAGGTCCTTCAAGAGGAAAACGATGAGGCAAAGGGCCTAGACTTGGTGAATAAGCAACTTCGGGAAACCCCGGATAACGTTGATGCTCTTCTTCTGCGCGTCCGATTACTTCGCCGGAAGAAAGAGTTTGGACAGGCTCTTAAGGACATTAATCATGCCCTTAAGGTGAACAAGCCGAAGAAGACAGATGTCCAGAATTCCACCTTGCACTGGTGGAAGGGATACATTTATGAAGATATGGGTGATGAGGTCAATGCAGCAGCATCACTTAAGACCGCATATGAATTAGCGAAGAAGGATGATAAGGAGAATCTACAGAGCATCTCCTTTGATTATGCCCAGTCGCTATATGACCTGAAGGACTTTGCCAGCTCGGATCTCATTTATAAAACAATGATTGCACTTGATGAGGCGGATCAAGCTGCAATGGTTGGACTAGCCCGGAACATGATTGAGCGCGAAGAGTTTAAGGAGGCTGTCGAACTGCTGGATAAGTGCCAAAAGTATAACGCCGACTATTCAGAAATCTACCGCTTCAAGATGCAAGCTTATGACAAGATGGGCGAGGTCACCAAGGCCATTGATGCCGGTTTGGAATGGTTCGAAAAGGACGATGATTCCAACACAGACGCTATTGTAGAGGTGCTGAAGAAGAGCAGAAACTATGCAGAGGCAAACATCAGGACTCGCACAAAGAACAGCGATAAGCATTTCCAGTGGAAGGCGTTCCTCTGCCAATTCTACGAGGCAACACACCAATATGCGGAAGCTGTGAAGGCCTATGATGACCTCGAATCTGAATTCGGTCATTACGAACAGATTAATGTATACAGGTCTGACTGCTATAGCGAACTCGGTCTGAATGATCTTGCCATTGCTGACATTAGCGTGGTAATGGAGAAAGAGTCAGACTGGGAGTTGTTTGTCCGACGTGGTGATTACTTCCGCCTAAATGGAGATTTAGACGCAGCAATATCCGACTTTACGGCAGCCATTGAAGATGACCCCAGGGAAGGATACTGTTACTACCGGCGTGGTTGGACCTATGAAATGCAGGGAAATCGAAGGAAGGCTATGGACGACTACAACATGGGCCTTGAGATGACTCAGGCTTATCCATACCTGTATCTAATGCGCGGAGAATTGCTTCTCCTGGAGGGGGACCAGACCGGAGCGAATGCAGACTTCGAGATGGTGATCCAGAAGGATACCGTGGTTTATAATGGAAGTTGTCGCCAGTACGCCTTGCATTTCCTCGGCCGAGATGAAGAAGCCGGAGAATGGATGGACAAGATTATCGCATCCGATCCGCAAGATGCCGGAAACTACTATGACAAAGCCTGCTTATTGTCCAGAATGGGACGTTTGGAGGAATCCATCGCAGCACTTCGGACCTCCTTTGAGAAAGGATACCGGAGCTTCTCACATATCCGTCATGATGACGATATGGATGCCGTTCGCGAGTTGCCCGAATTCAAAGCATTGATTGACGAGTATGAGGCAAAGCACGCTGAATACCTGAAACAATTCGAGCTCTCTATGCCGAAGAAAGAAGAGGTGGTTACAGAGATATCCGTAAAGCGAAATCCGGGTGGCACATTCGAGATTCCGTGCGACATCAATGGGTTGTCTCTCCAGATGATCTTTGATACCGGAGCATCGGATGTTACCATCTCCTCTGTTGAAGCCAATTTCATGCTAAAAAACGGTTATCTATCCGAGAAGGATATAAAGGGGAAGAAGTACTACCAGATTGCTAATGGCCAAATCAGTGAAGGCACTACCATAACTCTCCGTGAGGTAAAGATTGGCGACGCTGTCCTCCATAATGTGGATGCCTCTGTTGTTAAAAGCCAGAAAGCCCCCCTTCTCTTAGGGCAAAGTGCTATGGAGCGCTTTGGCGTCATTACTATCGACAATATCAATAATAAATTACTCATAAAACACTGATATGGCAGAAATAATCAACAACATACTGATTCTTATCTTAGTCATTTCTTCTGTCATCTACTTGATTTGGAACCGGAACAATCTGGTTAAGGAAATCCAGCGGCAGAAGGAGGGGAACCAGGAACTCTTGAAAAGAATCCCCGTCACGAACGATGGGGGCGGAGGTATTGAGCCTCTTTCCGTGGAGCAGATTGCAGATGCCATCAGGTTCGAAGGATACTATCCAGAGATAGAAGACAATTATGTGAAGTTCAAAGTTCAAGGAGAAGGTTATTATGTGGATGCCAACAGGCTTCCTTTACTCTTCATTCTTAAGGGTTATGGTGTGGATCCGAATGAGTGGGAAATGGACCTACTCAAGGATGCCGCGCATAAAATGTCAGACCAATTGGTGATGGTTAAGGCAACCTTCTCTGATGATGACAAGGACATGCGGTTTTTTGTCGCCGCCCGTGACCGGAACTACGAGAGCTTTCGAGGGAATTTTACCTCGTACTTGAGTATCCTGGAAGACGGTCAGCGTGTAATGAATGAAGAGTATAACAAGATGCTGGACGAAAAGCGGGCGGCTGCGTTGAAAGCACACCCGGACATCCCTTTTGTACAACCGAAAAATATGATGTCATGATGGGTATTCTATCGTCAAATGCAGTAGGTTGGATTCTTCGACAAGCTGGCTTATGCCCTTTCTCGCTGGATACAGATATGTTCCAAATCGTAAGAGAAGGGGAGAACTATATAGTCCATACTGATCGACTCCCTGAGATATACTTGGAGAAAGTTGTCACATTGGATCTTTTCGAGTATAGGGAAGAGTTAGGGGTAGTCTGGTTTGCGATGGATAAAGTCAATGCCCGAAGAACACCTGTTGTGGTTTTCTATGGCGAGGTAGAGGATGCTATATCGTTTCGTGTCTGCTTGTCCCCTGAATCACCAGAGTCTCTATCTGATAATCTCAACGGTTGTTTCATTACCATTGAGCAGGCAATTGAGGCTTTTGGTCATGCTTGTGAAATGGGGGTGAAGTTGCTTGAAGAATAGTGAGACGAAATAAACAACAAAGGAACCATCAATCAATGACGGCAGTGGTGGCCCACTTACTGTGATGCGTGAAAGGCAGAGGCGGGCCTGCCGTTTTTTATGTGAAATGAAGAAGAAGATACTGTTGTCATTCCTTTTACTCCTGACGATTATATTCGCCAACGGATGTTTTTATGTGTTCATCGGACAAGATAAGTCGATGAAAAAACTACGTAATGGGAAGGAACTAAATCTTTATGAAAAGTGCAGCATATATTCGATGCATGTAGGCTTGTGGACATTAGGCTGGCCTATGTCTCCCCAAGCAGCACGGGAGTGCTTCATGTTGCATTTCCCTCAAAAAGACACCGTTTCAATAAAAATGGAATTGTCATCACCACGAATAGGGGCTGTGGTGAGAGCGTTAAAAGACTGTCCTATCGGTTCGTCTACTAGCATCAGTTGGAATGGAAACGAAGCGTATTCTTTTGCAAATCCAGAGCACAAAGTGGCAATCGCGGTAAATCCTTGCCGTGTTGTGAAGGAGTGGCAGGAAGGATACCTCTATGAATGTAGTGTTTATTCCTTAATGCAGTATCCGAAACAGTCCAGTACTGTAATTTCGATTGGGGCGATCCGTATCCCAATTCAAGAGGGGCTGTTTCGTTATCTTCAGGATGACGGTTGGCTAAGCTGTTTTCTTGCAAGATACCATATTGGCAGTTACGATGAAGTTACTGCACAAGCGAATGAATAAATCATGGACCTAATGTAAATACAGATGGCATTGTTCGAAGTTAAAGAGGCGCTAAAAGAAATTTTGGACATAGCACCTATGTTTAGGCGGGATTATATCATCAATTACATAAGAACGAATCTACCCGAAGATGAAGCCAAGCGGCTCTATTTCGAGAAAGATAAGAAAGGGTATATCAAGAGAATGATGGACTCTGGATACATCGGCCCGGAATTGCTTGAAAAGATAGGGAGGGAGCGCGTCATGCAGTATTTCCGAGTATTGAGCAATCAGTCATGAAAGCAGAACAACTAATAGTATGGGATGCCGTGGAACTTGCTAGGATCCTGGCAAGAATATATTGTGATGCAGACGATTTATTAGAGGCCTTCCCCTCTTTAGAGAGAGTGGACTCATTCGATTGTGAATTGTTACCAGAATTCATTGACAGGAATTGGCAGTATCTTCTACGATACTATGACACCGACATGCTGGAATCCTGGATTGAAGAAAAAGAATATGAGGAGGAGTGGGAGAAATGGCGTAATAAGGTAGCCGAGGATGAGTATGATTATAAGGAATGGCGGCTTGAAGAGTACTGTTGGAACGTCATTGAAGTCGTTGATTGGTTCCACTATAAGGATCTAGCCGAACTGTGGGGCCATCCTCCGAAAAAGATGCTAAATTGAAGAAGCTTGCCAATGAGCGAGTCATACATTCCGAATACTTGAAAATGAATTATCAACACTCATAAACGAACATAGGTTTCGTCATAATTATTTATCTTTGCATCGTAGTAAGAACTGAGACTATGCCTGTAAATAAAGATGCTATGGCCAGATATCGTATTATCGATAGGATGCTGGCCGATCCTCACAAAGACTATACAACCAAAGAAATCGCGTATGCTGTTTCTCTTGAGTGTCCGCGCGTCAGCCCTAGAATGATTCAGAAGGATATTAAGGCCTTGGAAGAACCTCCCTTTAATAAGGAAATGATTCGTGGTCGAGGGGGACGGGGAACTGTCCGGTACAAAGACCAAGCTAACCCTTTGTTTTATCAAGAGCTTACTGCGGATGAAGAGGACATCCTTCGGGAGGCCATTGGAAGTTTGGGACAGTTTGAAGGGCTCGAAAACTTCAAGTGGCTCGAGAACCTCAAAAAGAGATTGGACATGCCGAAGCAAAAGAAGGCACGTCCCATTATTTCTTTTGCAAAAAACGATATTCTTCAAATCCCGGACAATCTACTGGGGCAACTCTACTCTGCCATTTCACGTCGAAAAGTGATTCGCTTTGGGTATCGTCGCTTCCAAGATGCAGGACAACCGCATGCAAGAGTTACGGTTTATCCATATCAACTTCGTCAATACAATAACCGCTGGTTCCTTCTCTGCAACCCAGTGGGGAATGACAAATATCCATACAATCCTGAACTGATTTACAACTATGCTCTCGATCGAATGGACGGTAAGGTAGAGTATGTCGAAGATATGACATACTTAGATACTCCAGTGGATATTGATTCTAGATTTGAGGAAATTATTGGCGTTACATATAGAGAGGATATTGAGGTCCAAGATATCTACTTCGCAGTGAAGCCTGATGCGGTAAACTACGTTCGGACTAAATTCATCCATCCGTCACAAGATGAGGTGAATATGGAAACAGAAAGAGAATTCAAACGGATGTATCCTTCTCTTAAGGACTGCAAGTTCTTTTTCATCAGTTGCAGACCCAATGTTGAAATGTACGCCCTATTTGCTTCATATAGAGACAAAGTAATCATCCTAGAGCCTTCTGATGTCAGGGATGAGATCAAGAGAATTCTATCCTCTGCATTGGAGAATTATATGTCTTTATGACTTGGGGACGTCCAGTAGTGTTATAGCCGCCTCCATTACTTCTTTCTTTCCCTGCGTTTCTTGATTGGCCCCTGGTGACGGCCACGGTTAAGTTGGACCCCGTTCCGGTTCAAAACACGGAACACACTCGTGCGGCTCTTGAATCCGCTGACCTTCCAGATGTCATCGATGGAAAGGCCGGAGTTATACATATTGACGATGGCTTTCTCCCTGTCTATCCGCAGTTCGTCCTTCAAGATGGTCGGACTTGCCTTCTTCCTGTTGAGTAGACGGCCTTCGGACCGGCGGATGGATGTAGCCTCTGCCGACAGGCGGCCGATAGACTTCAAGACATCGGAGGGAGTAGTATCGGGGAAGAGGAGTCCGGCCGAGTCAATCCCGTCATGGATGCTCACGATCCGGACATCAAGTTCCTGGCAGAGGTCGAGGAAGGCGCCGAGCTCCC
>JAEEGL010551752.1_pt1 | contig 22629 bp, 10 predicted proteins | sample 9134231 | NCBI WGS metagenome assembly JAEEGL01 (sample SAMN16246548, study PRJNA631951) | gut metagenome | biome: gut microbiome; feature: rumen; material: fiber-attached | host: Bos | place: Iran: Karaj | collected 2018-10
CGTCGATATAGGGGATGAGGTCGTTGAGCAGCACGGGATAGAACGAAGCGCCATAGTCGCCCATGCCCTGTCCGCGGCCCATCGGCGCCTTGATGTCGCCGCTCTCCATGACCACAATCATCGGCACGGCCTCACCCTTGGCGATGGCATTGTCCATGATGTGCTGCATCTTGCCCTGCAAGGCCCAGCTCGTCTCTCCCTCGCCCATGCCATGCTGGAGGTAGAGCACGGGATAGCGTTTCTTGAAGCCCTGCTTCTGGTCGTACTCGGCAGGAGTGTAGACCATGGCGTGACGCCACTTCTTCTGTTCGTTGCTGTAGTAGTAGATGCTGCGCATACTGCCGGCGGGCACGCCCTGCTGCGGACGGTAGTAGTCGCCCTCGGGCCCCTCGGGAATCTCTATGCCGCCCGACTCGCGGTTGCAGCCGAAGAAGGTCTCTGTGGCGGGGTCGATGAAGTTCACGCCGTCGATGTTCATGAAGTAGTAGTGGAAGCCCACGGGCAGCGGGTCGGTGACGGCCATGAAGCCACCCTTGCCGTCGGGCTGCATGTCGTACTTCTTGTTGCAGATGTCGACGATGACCTTCTTGGCCTGCGGGGCATTGATATAGAAGTAGGCACGGTGCTGGCTGTCCACCTTCGGGAAGTCGTTGCCGGGAACGGTGGTCTCGGCGGTGACGGCATCGGCGGGCACATCAATCTTCTTGACAGCCACAGGCATGTTCTGCGGACGCTTGGGCTCAAAGCCGAGGTGACGGGCCACAGCCTCGCCATAGCGGCAACCCAGCTCGCGGTAGCCGGCAGCATCGAAGTGCAGACGGTCGGGGCCGTTGGTGCAGTTGTCGGAGGAGATGACCTGAGCGGTATGGACGGTCTGCGGCAGCTCGTCAATCTGCTTCTTGCAGCCGATGCACACGCCCTTGCCGTCGGCCTGGACGATGTTTCCGGCATAGAGGTTCACCTCCTCGGGCTTCAGCTGCAGGTCGCTGCAAAGATGCTCATATACCTGCTTCACCATGCCAGCCCACTTCGGGTCGCCGGTGTTGGTCTCGCCCTGGTGCATCAGGATGCCCTTGATGACACCGTCCTGCTGGGCTTTCTTAGCCAGCGTGACCAGACGCTGATAGGGGTCGTTGTCGTAGGCTGCAAGCATGCCCTTCATCCAGCCGGGAGCCTTCTTCTCCACATAGCTGGGAATACTGTCGGGCAGGAAGCCCTTGATGTCGATGCCGCCGATGGCAACGTGGATGACACCAATCTTGATATTCTCGGGCAGCGAGGCCACGAGCGTACGGCCAAACCAGTCGGCAGGGGTCAGGCCGGTGTTGGGACGGCAAAGGGGAGCCGACGCCTCGCACCACTCACCCATCTTGCGGGCGGGGCGCTGGTCGGTGGCGGGGAAGTCGACGGCGGGCATCAGGAGGAAGCGGGGCCCAGGACTGGCCAGGTCGACTGCCTCGGGGCGGGCATTGCCCTCCATGTTCGACTGTCCGAAGCAGAGGAAGATGTAGAAGTTGGGGTCAGGCTGTGCGGCGTTCTCAACCGCAGCCTTCTTGGCAGCCTGTCGTCTCTGGGCTGTCATGCTGCCTGGCATCACCATGAGCAGGGCTGCCACCAGCATCAATAAACGAAAGTGTTTCATTGTGTTATGATTTTAGTTAATTAAGAAGATTTTTGTATTTCCCTGATAGGTGGCCTTGATGGTGGCGCGGCCCTCGACGATGGGGCTGACTTCAAACTTCACGCCGGGCACATCGGACGTGGCCTCCAGCTTGCTGCCTTTACCCAACTTGCCAAACACCTGATAGCGGTTCTGCTCGGCATAGCCGTTCTGGGCATTGAAGCGGACAGGCGTAGTGGGAATGTTGAGCTTCTGACCATCGGCGGTGATGGTGACCTGCGGCACAGCCTCTGGCTTACATACTTGCCCTTCCTTCGCAAATCCGATGCCGTGGAGGTCGAAGAGTCCCTGGGGACGCTGGGGCTGCTGGGGACCACGACGGCCACCAAACTGGAAGCCCTGTTGCTGAGGCTGCTGTATCTCGGGACCTTCTGCCACAAGATAGATAGCGTGTTTGCCAGTCAATCCCTCAAGAGCAGGAACTGGCTTAGAAACGGAGAAGTCCATTTTTATGTTTGCCTGAGAATCAGGATGGAAATCAGGGAAGGAGAATAAAGCGACCTCATCACCATTCCAAGGATCATCGAGTTTTACATGAATCTTTATGGGACCCTTGCCACTGGTTGTCAGGTTAATAAAGAGCTTAGCATTGTCGCCCTTCTTGATACCCTCGAATGCCTTACAGCCCTTGGTGTCCTGGGCCAGGCCGCCGAAGCCGAAGTATTTGAAGCCGACGATACCACCATTGGTGATGCCTGCGAGATCCATCGAGTTGTTCCACACGTCGTGGTTGTCCTGCATCCAGTCGTTACTGTTGGTGCCACCATGCACAAAACAGGCCAGACCGGCAGAATAGTAGGCGTAAGGGGGCAGGCCGAAAATCTGGAAGCCCTCGCTGGTGACCTCGGCACCAGTGTATTCGTTGCCGTCGCTGGCCTTGGCCGTCCATACATTATCCTTGGCAAAGGGGTCGTAGCCCGTAATCTTCACCACGCCACCCTTGGCCACAGGCTTCTTGTCCCACTCAATCTTCACGGGAGCCACCATGGCCTGACGGGCATTGCCGAAGCCACGGGGAGGACGATGGTAGAAGACATACCACTGGCCGTTGATCTCCTGCAAGGAGCCGTGGGTGTTGTGGCCGAAATTGGTGGTGATGAGCTTCGAGCCATCCTCGTTGAGCACCACGCCACGGGAGTCAACCAGCACGCCGCCGGAGCGCCAGGGGCCGAGGGGTGAGTCGCCGAAGGCATAGCGCAGGGCGGAGTTGGTATTGCCCAGGCCGTATTCCTTGCCGCTATAGCCAGAGAACACCATCACGTACTTATTACCCACCTGACGGATGCTGCTTGCCTCGAAGAAATTGAAGTCAAGCGGGTTCTGCCCCTCGTAGAGGGCCTTGTACTCACTGCCGGCCTTGTCGAGCAGACGGCCGTCGGCACTGCTGGCGGGGATGAAGGGGTCAATAGGCTCTGTGCCCTCCCGCTTGGAGTACATCGTCTTCTGGTCGAGTTCAACGGCAGTGGAGTGCTGGAAACCATAGAACACATAGGCACGGTAGCCGATGTCATAGTCCTTGTCCTTCTTGTCGGTGATGGTCTCGATGAACACCGAGGGGTCGAAGTCGATGAGCGAGCCGGGGAGGCACTGACGACCGTCATCCGTGAGGTTGACAGGGGTGAAGGGGCCATTGGGACGGTCGCCCTTACACACCATCGGCGTACGCCGCCAGCCACGGCTGTGGGGATAGAGCCAGTAGGTCTTCTTGCCTGTGGCACGGTCGGTGGTGCAGACAAGGTCGGGGGCATACATCGTGTCCCACTGGCCGTCGACATACCAGGTGAAGATGGGACCTTCGTCACGCCACTGGCTGAGGTCTTCTACAGGGGCCGACCACATGCGGATGTCGGGGCCGCAGTAGGCGGAGTAGTTCACGTCGTGAGAGCCGATGATATAGGCACGCAGCTTACCGGGATTATCGGGGTCTTCAAACACGCGGGGCTCGCCGTCGGGCACATGCTCCCACAGGGGCAGATAGGGGTTTTGCGCTACGCTAAATGAAAAATGGAAAATGAAAAATGACAAACTTAACAACAGCTTTTTCATACTTCTTACTTATTATTTATTCCTTACTCCTTATTACTTATCACTTATTCCTTATTTCGCATCGCCCACGATGAGGAGGGCACCGTTCTGGGGAATCTCAGCCTTGAAGGAGAGGTTCTTCAAGGTCAGCGTCTGCGACTTGCCGTTGAGCTGGGCATCGTCGGTATAGGCGGTGACTGCCGCGCCCTTGGCAAAGAAGGGGCTGAGGTCGAGCTTCATCTTCACAGGATCAGCCTGGGCACAAATAGCGGCAACATACCATTTCTGCCCACTGCGACGGGCGATGACGGCATACTTGCCGGGATAGCCGTCGATGAACTTCACCTCGTCCCACTGCGTCGGCACGTCTTTCATGAACTGCACGGCCCAGTCAGGGGCATCGGTCAGGTTGTTGGGAGCCATGGCGAAATGCTGGACACTGCTCTGGAAGAGCACGGCGGTAGCCAGGGCGAAGACATCGCTGGTGCGGCGGGTGGTGCCATGCTGATTGTCGGCATTGTAATGCTTGTTCAGCGTGGAGCCGCCGAAATCCATTGAGGCCACGACATTGCGGATGAAGACGTGAGTGCAGGCATTCTGGGCCTCGGCATCGCAGGCGCCCTGTCCGAAATGGAGGTTCTCGCTGGCAAGCACGGCCTCACTGGCCACATAGTTGGGGTACATGCGCTCCCAGCCTCGAGGCAGGGTGCATCCGTGGAAGATGACCTGCAGACCGAAGTCGTTGGCATCGGTGAGTATATCCTCGTAGAGCTGCATCATGGGCTGCTTGTCGCCACCGAAGAAGTCGACTTTGATGCCGAGAATGCCGTTCTTCTGCATCCAAGCCATCTCCTTGCGACGGGCAGCACTCTTGTCCATTTTGTCCTTCGGCGACTGCGGGGCGTCGTTCCAGGCACCATTGCTGTTATACCAGAGGAAGAGACCTACGCCCTTCGAGCGGCCATAGCGGGCCAGCTCCTCCATCTTCTCATAGCCTATCTGCTTGTCCCAGAGGGCATCTACCAATACGGAGCGCCAGCCCATGGCAGCAGAGAAGTCGATGTAGCGCTTCTGCTCGTCGAAGTTGCAGCTGCCGTCCATGCCGATGATCCACGACCAGGAACCCTTGCCGTAGGTGTAGTCCTTCGAGGCCTTGTACTTCGGCTGTACGAGGTCGTTGGCCACGGTGCTCTCGACGATGGGAGCCAGCGACGCACCGAGGGTGATGGTGCGCCAGGGTGTCTGGCAAGGCAGACTGACAGCGGCAGAGGTAGAGCCATGACCGTTCAGCTCACCCGGCTGGGGGAAGCCAATCTTGTACCTTGCCCCACCATCGTTCAGCAGGCGGCAGGCCACGTAGTCGCCGTCGGTGCCGGTCTCGCTGATAAGCACCCACCCCGTTGTGCTTTGCTGCGACGGTGTCGCAGCATAGGGAACCTTAAACAGGCAGGGGAACGAGTAACCTTCGCCCCAGCCGTTCTTACCCATCTCGTCATCGTAGGAGTAACCTGTCTCGTAGCTGGGCGACGTGCGGGCGAAACCGCCCATGGGTCTGGACTGCGGACAGAGGAACGTCGTGGTGCCGTCGGGGAGGACGAAACCGCTGGCCTCGTTCTCAACGACCGCGACGAGCGTCTCGCCACCACGCGCCCGCTTCGGGTACAACTTATAGGAGAAGGCCACGTCGCGGTTGCTGACACGGAAGATGATGTCGAGGGCATGCCACTCTCCCTGGTTGAACTGGCAGACGGCCTCAGTGGCCTGATAGCTGACATGGCTTTGCTTCCATGTCTTCAGGTCATACTGGTCGGCGACTGTCTTTACGTCGCAGCTTTTCAGGGTTAGCTGCTGTGTGAGGTCAGCATAATTAGCCTTCAAGCCCAGCGGAGAGCGCTCCAGCATGGATGTGCCGTCGAGCTTCACGGCGTAGGTGGGCTTGCCGCCCTCGTCGTTCACCGTCACACAAATCTTCCCGTCCGGGCTGTTGAATTGTTTCTCCTCGGCCTGGGCCGTACTGGCCATCATGGTAGCCATGAATAAAGCAGCCACAACTGCTCGTCTGTTGGTTTTCATATTCATCTCTTATTGATTAGTCAAACTTAAAGGTATAGGAGCCTCCAGCCTTTGTGTCGATGTCATACTCATACACAGGGCGGATGGCCAAGGTGCTGAAATCCTTCAGCTCCGGCGAATGCAGGGGCTGGCGGATGTCGGCAGGGGCGAACAGCGGGTTGGGGCACTGACCAGAGGCGGGCTTCACGCCCTTGCCTTGCAACGGCCAGTAGGAGCGCAGGCGCAGCGTGCCGCCGATGGTGGAGCGCACCACGACGGAACGGAGCTTCCCTTCCTGCCAGGCCTCATCGACGATGAAGCCGCCACGGGCGCGCAGTCCCTTCACCTCGCCCTCATTCCAGCTGTCGGGCAGGGCGGGCAACAGATGGACGGCACCATCGTGGCTCTGCACGAGCATCTCGCAGATGCCTGCCGACACACCGAAGTTGCCATCAATCTGGAACGGCGGATGGGCATCGAACAGGTTGGGATAGGTACGTCCAGCAGGATGCTGACGCATCGACCGGTCATCGGGCAGCAGGTGGAGCATGTTCTTGATGATGGTGAAGGCGTGGTTGCCGTCGAGCATGCGTGCCCAGAAGTTGGTCTTCCAGCCCAGGCTCCAGCCGGTGGCCATGTCGCCACGCTGCTTCAGGGTGTTGGCGGCGGCGGTGAACAGGTCGGGATGGCTATAGGGAGAAATCTGGTTGGAGGGATAGAGGCCATAGAGGTGGGAGATATGGCGGTGCTCGTCCTTCGGGTCGTCACCGTCGATGAGCCACTCCTGCAGCTGACCATGACGGCCGATCTGCATCGGGGCAAGCTTTTCTAATTGAGAATTGAGAATTGAGAACTGAGAGTTGTCGCCCAACACCTGAGCAGCCTTCAAGGTCTGACTGAGTACATCAAAGGCAATCTGGTTGTCCATCGTCGAACCGGCGCAGACATTGGTTCGCTTTCCCACTGGTCCATGTTCTGGAGAAACGGTGGGCACAGTGACGAGCCAGCCTGCTGCCTGCTTCACCTCGCCCGTGGCAGGATAGGTCTGCATATAGTCGAGCAGGAAGTCGGCAGCGCCCTTCATCACAGGATAGTACTCTGCAAGGAACTGCTTGTCGCCCGTATAGAGATAATGTTGCCAGATGTGGGTGGTGAGCCAGGCACCACCTGTGGGGAACATGCCCCAGGGAGTGGCATCCACAGGCCCGGCGATGCGCCACAGGTCAGTATTGTGGTGAGCCACCCAGCCCCTACAACCATACATCTCCTTCGCCGTCTTGGCTCCCGTATCACTCAGGTCCCTTGTCATGGAAAACAGCGGCTCCTGTGTCTCGGCCAGATTGCCGACGAGGGCAGGCCAGTAGTTCATCTCAGCATTGATGTTGATGGTGTACTTCGAGTCCCACGGGGCGTTCACCTTGTCGTTCCATACGCCCTGCAGGTTGGCAGGCTGTCCGCCAGGCTGCGACGAAGAAATGAGCAGGTATCGCCCATACTGCATCATCAGCGCCACCAGGTCGAGGTCGCTGGCGTCTTTCTCAAACGCGGCCACGCGCTTGTCGGTTTCCAAACTGGAATTCTCCGACTTAGGCAAAGAAAGCACGACACGGCTGTACTGCTCCTGATATTTTTTCAGATGTGCCTTCAGCAGCTTGTCGAAGCTCTTGCCCTTCACGCTGGCGAGCGTCTGATTGTTCTTCTTCACAGGAGTGCCGCTGATATCGTTGTAGTTCACATAGTTAGTGGCAGCGGTTATATAGAGCGTTGCGATGGTGGCATCGGCCACGCTCAACGAATTGAGACCACGTTCCAGCTTGCCATCAGCCTCCACCAACACACGGCACTCGGCCTTCAGTCCGGCTTTGATACCCTCGTGATCCTGACCATCGATAACGGCTGCAAGCTCGTAGACCGTCGACGGAATGCCTTCGTGGGAGGATACCGTGAACACATTCGACTGTAGCTGACTGTCAAAGCCAACGCTAAACGACAAAGCGCCTTTCTTATCGGCCTTCAGCCGGACGACGATGACATTGTCGGCCTGAGAGGCAAAGGAAGTACGCTCGTACTTCACACCGTTATATAAATAATGTGTAGTGGCGACTGCACTGCCCAGGTTCAGGTCGCGGTAATAGTCGGTCACGTCAGTATGGCCAAACTTCAGCTTCAACGAGCCCAAAGGCAGGTATCTCATGCCGTGAGGGCCTTTCACAAAATGCTGGTCAAGCAGCTTGGCAGCCTCTTCCTCCTTACCCTCGAAGATAAGGCGGCGCACCTCGGGCAGATACTGCAACGACTCCTTGGAGTTGTTGTCGTGGGGCGACCCGCTCCAGAAAGTTTCCTCGTTCAACTGAATCTCCTCCGTGTCAGTACCGCCATAGACCATCGCTCCCAGTTGGGAATTGCCAATGGGCAGTGCTTCTAGCCAATGGTTGGCAGGATGGCTGTACCACAGCTTGTGATCCTGCGCAGCTACACTGCTAAACGACAAATGACAAGTGACAAACAACAAACTTAACAGCAGTCTTTTCATATCTTTACTTTTTTTACTTTCTTACCTTTTCACCTTAACTACTCAGTCACTTCTTACCTTTCAAACTTCCACCAGTCGAAATTCATCAGCTTGGCACCCTTGTTGCCTCTGAAAGTGAAGTACACGTCGTGCTTACCTATCACGGCGGGCTGCACGTCGGTCTTCAGCGTCTGCCAGGCTTCCCATCCGCCTGTGCGGGGCACCTGCAAGCGGGCTATCCGCTGTCCTCTCAGGCTGTCGAGATGTACCTCGATGCTGCCACCCTGCAAAGCAGAGGCTGCGGTGGCCGTGAAGCTGCGGGGCGACTGTGCTCCGAAGTCCACCTCGCGCACCTTGATATAGTCGCCGTTCTGGATATCGCTGACAAAGACGCCCGTTGCGTCGCTGTTCTCAGCTTTCACGCCCAGGGAGAAGGCCATCGTCTCGGCCTCTATCCGCTGATAGGGACTGAGCGTGCCGATGGGGGCTACGCCCTCTTCGGTATGATGGATGAGGGGGAAGGAGCCGTCGTCATTATACTTGAATTCCTCCACAGCGACAGAGCGGCCAAAGCCACCGCCGCCGGGCAGCTTGCCGGTATGATAGAAGAAATAGCTGTGACCCTTGAAGTCGGCCACGCCACAGTGGTTAGTAAACGACTTGGTGTCTTCCAACGGCATAATCTCGCCGCGATAAGTCCATGGGCCTTCAAACGACGGAGCCGTAGAGTAGGCAATATGTTCGGGCACGCCGCCGGCAGCATAGAGCAGATAGTAGAGAGGCTGCGCCTTCTTGGCGGGCTTCCCTTTCTTGGTGAGAGGGAAGACATCACGGCGCAGGATCCACGGCCCTTCGGTATAGGTATCCTTGTATTTCACGTCCTTCTGACGCTCTTTCATATTAGGGGCTCCGAAGCCCTCTACGGTCTGGTTGACCTGCTTCACCTCACCGTCGAACGAGAGCATGTCGCTGTTCAGCCTGCCATAGTTGATGGTGGGATTGCCCCAGAAAAGCCAGGCCTGTCCGTCGTTGTCAATAAAGACGGTGGGGTCGATGTTGTCCCAGCTGCCATTGTCGAAGAGCGGCTTGCCGAGGGCATCCTTGAAAGGACCTGTGGGTGAGTCGGCCACTGCCACGCCGACAGCCATACCGCCCGACAGCTTGGAGTGGGCACAGATATACCAATAGAACTTACCATTGCGCTCGATGCACTGCGAAGCCCAGGCACGGTCGTCGGCCCAGCTGAAACTGGCCAGACTGAGCAGCGGCCCGTGGTCGGTCCAGTTCACCATGTCACTGCTTGAATAGACACGCCACTCGTACATCCAGAAGAAGTCGGCATGGTCTTCGTCATGGCCTGTATAGACATACACCTTGTCACCATATACCATCGGCGCTGGGTCACTGGTGAACCACGTCTGCACAAAGGGATTCTGCGCTACGCTAAATGACAAATGACAAATGATGACTGATAAACTTAACAGCAGCTTTTTCATACTATCTTATCTTTTTTACATTATTTACCTTTTTACGACTTTCCTTGTCTTTCCGTCGGCTGTGCGCACGATGTTCAGCCCCTTGCCCATCTCCTGACGCTGGCGACCGGACGCATCGTAGATATTCACACGCTCGCTGCCTGTGGCATCCACCAGCTGTATGCCGCTCGGCGTGGTAGTGTTGAGCTGGCACTCCAGCAGCAGGAACTCATGGAAGCTGCCACCCGTTGTCTGGTCGGTGAAGCTGATGACATATTTTCCTTTCTCAGCGACGGTGAACTCCAGCTTATACGCCTTGGCAGAAGAGACATTGGCCGCCATACTGCCATTGGCATTCGGCGTGGCGGTATAGACAGGGCTGGCTGCAACGGCAGAGCCACTGGCGGCCGACAGCACCTGAACCTTGTATTTCGGACTCTCCTTCCAGGCCGCCATGGCGAAGGTCAGGCTGTAAGACCCTGGCTCCAGCGTCAGCGGATAAGCATTCTGGCGGCCATACTCCGCACGGTCGTTGCGCCAGTAGAGCGCCTTGCCCTGATAGCCAGTGAAGCCGTTGAAGGTGCGTGCTCCCTGTCCGAAGCTGTTGGGATATTCATGCACATCATTGTTCTCCTGCACACAGCGCCAGCCCGGGGGTATGGTGCCGGAATCCACGCTGGAGAAGTCGAGCTTATAGACAGACGACATGTCGGCAAAGACAGGCACCAGCGTCACATTGTCGTTGGGCATGACGAAGGTGATGTCGCCCCCGTCATTGACGGCGATGGTCTTCTCCATGGAGTAGAACACGGAGTTCACTACACGCAGCTGCTTCAGCTTGAAGCCCTCGGCGGGCACGACGCTCAAGGTGATGGTGTCGCCCTCGGCGGCCTCGGCCTTGTCGGCAGTGACGGTTCCGTTTTCCACGTCACGGATAACGACGGCGTACTGCATCGGGGCCACGTCTGCCGGACGATAGCTCACCTGGTCGATATACATGGGCAGTGCCCCGCTATTGGTGATGATGAGGTTGTTCTTGCCTTCGTTCAGCGTGCCCTCCACCGTGACCCAGCGCCATTCGTTGGTGGCCGTCTTCTCGCAGCGCACCGTCTGCTTCACGCCGTTCACGGTGAGAGTGATGTTACCGGCCTTCGAAGCGCAGGTATAGCGCACGCCGATGACATAGTCGCCCTCCTGGCCGGCCTTCAAGTTCAGCTGGTGGCGCAGGGCGCCGCTGGCATTAGTACCCATATCCACAAAACCGTTGCCGGCATGGCCGCGTTCGCTGTTATACTGGCCGTAGGGGTCTGTACAACAGTTTTTGACGTTCTTGAAGTCCATGTCCTCGCCCTCGATGAGAATCTCGCCGCGCCAGAGTGCGGGCTGCTGGGGGAGCGGGAGCGGAGTGGCGACGGGGATGGCATCGGCGACGGGAGCGCCGTCACCCTGAGACGAGCGGTCATTCTGACCTGTACAGCTGATGGTGAGGTCTACACCGCCGCAGTGCTTCACGGTGACGGTATAGGTCCCCGTCTCAGCATCATAGCTGCCGGCAGCGCTTCCTGAGCCTGTAGCGTGCTTGGTGAACGAGAACGAAGGCTCGGCGACCACGCCTTTGATCGTGATCAAGTCCGTGCGCTGCGACGTGCTGTCGCTGCGGTAGTTGTTCAGGTAGAAATCGATATGGTCTTCATACTCGCGTATCAGTCCGCTCGACAGCTTGTCGTATTGCAGCTCCAGCGTGTCGCAGGTGTTATACAGCAAGGGGATGGCAGCCGAGGCCGACTTCTTCTTGTTCAGGTAGGAATAGGGTGTATAGGTGACCAGCTGGTTGCGGTAACGGTTCACGTAGAGGTCACCCTTGCTCACTTCGGGGTATTGGGCGTTGAAGTCGTTCACCTTCTTGGTCTGGGAACTCCAGCGGGAAGCGTAGCCCGACTTCTTCACCTGCACGGGGATGGCCTTGGCAACATCGTCGTAGAGACCTGTCACCATGGGGATGGCCCCGTAGCGTCCTGTTTTTTTGAAGTAGCAGTAGTTGTCCATCCACTGGCCGTTGTTCCTGTTGAAGGGGTCGGTCTGCTTGTAGAGGCCGTCATAGAGGTTGCCCCAGGTGGCATACTTGTCCTCGTCGCTGCCGCTGTTTTTATCGTTGATAATCACAATCTTCGTCTTGCCTACCACCTCCTCGCGGGTAGGGATGTAGATGGTGCCGTCAATCACCTTGCGGAACATGTCAATCCACACGCCGTTCATATTGGCAAAACGCTGCCAGTTGCGGCGCCTGTAGCCGTCGACGGTGGTCTGCCCCACCTCGTGTATGCACTCTTCGCGCCAGGTCAGCTCAGGACCGTCCCACACGGCACCGCCGTTGACGGCCGTCTGCTCCATCACCGTGCCAATACCGGCAGCGGCAGGATATTTCTTTCCGTGGTTCTTGCCCAGGATGTCATCCAGCGCCCCGTTCCAGCCGCAGTTGTCATAACGCACGCCGTAGTTCTTCGTCAAGCCACTGATGAAGGGGCCGAAGGTGACACTCTCGTTGTTGTAGAAGCATGAACTAGTGGTGTACTTATAGAGGAAGAGGATGTTCTCAGGATATTGCTTGCAGGCATCCATGAACCCCTTGTCGCGCTTCAGCTCGCCGAGCGGGTTCAGCGAGTGGCTCCAGATGTTGCCGCAGAAAGAGACGGTGAGGAAGCCGCCATATTTGTGGGACATCTCCACCAGCTTGCCGAACAAGGCCCAGCGGGTGGTCTGCGTGCTGCTGCTCTTGTCGCCCGACTCATCGAAGCCCCAGAACTGCTCGGCATAGTTCCAGCCCAGGAAGTTGGGAAACTGCTTGAAGAAATACTCAAACGTCACCAGGTCGTCATCCTGGATATGGGTATGGCCGCCGCTGGCTGGCTGGGTAGTGAACCATACGCCGTTCTGCTGGCATACCGTGCCCCATGACTTGTAGGTCTGGAAGGCATACTGCGGCATCTTGTAGACATTCTGCTCCGTGTCATACTGGCAGGAGAGGGAAAGGTTGAAACAGACGTAAGGCCGGATGTCCTCGGGAATAAGGTCGATGATCTTCTGCGGGTCAGACTTGTACCACACGTCCACATGGATAAACCACAAAGGATGCTGGCTGTCGATGGGACGGCGCGTTTGCGCCCCGGCGGGGGTGAACGAGAAATGGCAAATGACAAACGAGAGGCAAAGAGCCTGTAAGATGCTTGTAAGGTAACGTTTCATTGTTTCTTGTCGTTTTTTTTGGCCACAAAGGTACTGCTTTTTCACGCATTTTTCTTTTCTGTATGTTCCAAAGATAATGTAATACGTAAAAAAGCAGGATACCAAAGTCCGTTTCCACGCACAAGCGGCACGTGGGAAGAAAGACCCGAACGACTTAAAAAACCGCGTTCACCTTGTATTGGCAGGGGAACTGCGCGGGCTTCCCGTTCCACGAGAGCATCTCGTGCTTGGCGGGTGCCCCCATAATGAGCAGGTAGAGGTGTGCCAGAGGCTCGTCCTTGGGCAGGGCAAAGGACGTTGCTCCCACCGGACTGTAGATGCTCCTGCCGTCGCGGGTGACGGCCACGAAGCCTTGCAACAGCTGCTTGCCTTTCAGCTTCACGCTGACCTTCTTCAGGGGCTTGTCCAGAAGATGGTCGAGGCGGATGGCATGGAAGCCGTACTCTTCGAGCGTGTCCTTGGGCTGCTGCCAGCCGTCGGCCAGGTCCTCGACCTCCGAGGCGAAGGTGCAGGCGTAGGGACGTGTCTCCCGGCGGGCATGTTTGAAGTCGAGGTTCAGCAGATGCTGGTACCCCCGGAACATCTCGTAGCAGAACTGCTGCTGGCTCATGTTGTAGAGCCGCTTATAGGTGATGACAGGATCCTCACCCCGCTTGCCGTTGTGGTAGAGGTTGCCGATGGAGGGCTTCCCGTGCAGGTCGCTCCACCACTGGATGACGTAGGGTGAATGATAGATGTTCTCCCCGGCGAGGTATGCCTTGTGTGTCAGCTTCTTGAAAGCCTCGAAGTGGTAGTTCTCGTCGCGCAGCCAGTTAGGGTTCACCTGCCAGAGCATCCACTGCGAGGTCATCTCGAAGAAGCCCGTGCCGCCCCAGCAGTCGCTGACCGAGTCGGCCATGTTCTGCAGCTGGAAAGAATGTCCCAGCTCATGGGCCATACAGTTCATCGTCTTGTCCTGGATGCGGTTGGGGGCCACCCACAGCGCGCCGATGAAGTCGTCGTAGGTGCCGCCGTAGGCAGTACCGTCGAGTGAGTAGTTCACCATGACCATCATCTTGTAGCGCTCAGCCTTCGACCCGGGCTTCACAAACTGCAGCGTGTCGCGGAAATAATCATAGAATTCCTGCACACGGTCGCGCAGCTGGTAAAGGTCGAACTTCATGGGCTTTCCATCCAGTGCCGGCGGATTGCTCAGGTCATTGCCGAAGCCGCGCTGCCACATCAGGATGAGGTCGTCGGTCTGCAGGCTGCGCTTCATGCTCCACAGCGAGGTGTCGCTCTGCAAGTCCATGCCCCGCAGGTCATGGGGGATGTAGACTTGCTTCTGAGGCTTGAGGACATCGCGTATTACCTCGGCCATCCGCCGTGCGCCCCGGTCGTTGGGGTGAATCTTGTCGGCGGTCATCAGCTTCTCGTCGGTCACGGCACTGTGCAGGTCAATCACCTGCAGACGGTTTTTCTCTGCCAGCTTGCGGATGGAAGGGATGACGCCGTCGGTGATGGTCTTCTCCGTGATGCCCCACTTGTCGCTGAAGGCGCGGATGGGCGTACACAGATAGATGGCAGGCTTCGAGGGCAATGCCGAGAGCGTGTCGATCATGGCCTGATAGTCCTGCTCATACTGCTGCTGGTTCCACTGGTAGTCCTTCGAGTCGTTCGTGCCCAGCTTGACAAGCACGATGTCGGGGCAGAAAGCCTTGGCATCGCGCCAGGCCTGCTCCTGCATATAGGGATGGTCGCTGGTGCTCATCATGCAGCGGGCGCCCACGCCGTAGTTCTTCACCACAAAGTTTTTGCCCAGCAGCTGCTGCAGCTGTGCGGGGTAGCCCTTCTGCTCCTGCATGTCGATGCCCGACCCGTGGGTGATGCTGTTGCCGATGCAGGCCACGCGCACGGCTCCACGCGGATGGCTGGGCAGCGACTGCAGCCAGGCCGTGAGGTCGGCCAGCAGCTGGTCGTGGTATTTGAACGTCGTGCGGAAGCCGAAGCCATGGCCGCCAGAAGGATAGACATGCAGCGAGCAGTGGTTGCCGGCGCGGCGCATGGCCGAGTAGTAGGCTATACCGTTCGTCACGGGCGGCACCACGCCGTCGTCGTTGGCCGTCAGGATGATGGCGGGCGGCGTGAGGTGGCTGCGCACGGCATTCTGGTTGCTCCACTCCTTGATGAGCTGCTCGTCCTTGGCACCCTCCTCTCCTAGGAAGTTCACGCACGAGCCTTTATGCGAGTCGCGCTGGTTCATGGAGATGACGGGATAGAACAGGATGCTGAAGTTGGGGCGGGCGTCGAACTCGCTGTGCGTGGAGACGCTGCTGGCCAGATGTCCACCGGCCGACGAGCCCATGATGCCCACGTCGAGCGGATTGACAGCCCAGGCCTGCGCCGAGTCGCGCACGGTACGGATGGCCTGGCGGGCATCACTCAAGGGGATGTTGCGGTCGCCCTTGGGCATACGGTATTTCAGCACGAAGCAGGCGATGCCCTGCCCGTTGAAATAGGGTGCCCAGTCGTGGCCCTCATGATCCATGGCCAGATGGCTGTAGCCACCGCCCGGCAGGATGACCACGGCACGCCCCGAAGACTGCTCAGGCAGATAGGCAGTCATCTGCGACTCCCCGTCAGGGGTAATGTTCACCAAGAATTTGCGGGCAGTCTGTGCCTGCACCGTCATGGCCAGAAAAGCCAACAGCCCTAGGGCAAGATGTTTTCTCATAAGTAGGATAGTTTCGTTAATCTGGGCACAAAGGTACAAAAATATTATGAATTATGAACGATGAATTGCAAATTATTTCGTAACTTTGCACTCACAATGCCAAACGAACGCCTCTGGAACCGTAACTACTGCAAGGTGATGACTGCCAACTTTGCGCTGTTCTTCGCCTTCTATGTGCTGACGCCGCTGCTGCCGCTCTATCTGAGCGAGCACTTCGGAGCCACGAAGGACGTCATCGGGCTGGTGCTGTCGGGCTATACCGTCACGGCCCTCGTCTTCCGCCCATTCAGCGGCTTCTTCGTCGACAGCTTTCCACGAAAGACGGTGCTCATGATCAGCTTCGCCGCCTTCACCATCTTCTTCGCAGGCTATCTGGCAGCCTCCACCCTACTCCTCTTCACCATCGTGCGGACCCTGCACGGCGGCCCTTTCGGGGCGCTGACGGTGGCCAACTCCACGGTGGCCATCGATGTGCTGCCATCCAGCCGTCGCACGGAGGGCATCGGCTACTACGGCCTGTCTAACAACCTGGCCATGGCCCTGGCACCTACTGCGGGCATCTGGCTCTACCAGCTGACACACAACTTCGAGCTGCTGTTCTGGCTGGCACTGGCAGTAGCGCTCGTGGGATGGTGCGTGGACGCGACAATCGCGGTCGGCGAAAAGGGCAGAGCGGAGCAGGCTGGGAGAGCGGCAGCAAACGCCACACGCAACACGCTGCACGCTAAACTGAGTTTCGACCGTTTCTTCCTCGTCCGTGGCTGGCTGCTGGGCCTGAACATGGTGGCCTTCGGCTTCTGCTTCGGCGTGCTGAGCAACTACCTGGCCATCTACAGCAAGGAGACGCTGGGCATCACCGGCGGCACGGGCACCTACTTCATGCTCTGCTCCGTCGGCCTGATGCTGAGTCGCCTGCAAGGAGCACATGCCCTGCGCCAGGGACGGGTGACCCACAACGCCGCCACAGGCATGCTCATCTCGCTTGTCGGCTACACATTGTTTATCTTGATGCCCACGCTGGCACAGCTCTTCCCTGTTCTCGACGCTCCATCCGTCATTCTCCTCGGCTACTACGGCTCCGCCCTGCTCATCGGCCTGGGCAACGGCCACATGTGGCCGGCCTTCCAGAACATGACCATCTGCGTGGCTCCCAACAGCCAGCGGGGCACAGCCAACTCCACCATCCTCGTCTCGTGGGATGCCGGCATGGGACTGGGCGTGCTGCTCGGGGGCATCATTGCCGAGCACCTGGGCTACGGCAGTGCCTTCTGGACAATGGCTGCCGTCAATGCCGCCGGCGTGCTGCTGTTCTTCACAGCCACCCGCCAGTTCTTCCTCGACAGGAATATGAATCAATCCGTCAAATAACAAACGTATGAAAAAACTACTCTACGCAGCCCTGCTGGCCGCCAGCTTCACGGGCACAACAGCACAGACAACGTCGTGGACAGCCGACAACGGCAACGGCACGTTTACCAACCCCTTGTTCTACGACGAGTTCAGCGACCCCGATGTCATCCGCGTGGGCGACGACTACTACCTCGCCGGCACGACGATGCACTCCGTGCCGGGACTGGTCGTGCTCCATTCAAAGGACTTGGTGAACTGGGAGTTCGCCTCCTACTGCTTCGACCGCTTCGACTTCCCCGAAGACCGTTTCGCGCTGAAGAACCATCAGGAAATCTACGGCCAAGGCATCTGGGCACCGTGCATCCGCTATGCCAACGGCCAGTTCTACATCTTCTCCAACGTCAACGGCAAAGGCCTGCAGTGCTACACCAGCGAGAAGATTGAAGGCCCGTGGACCCACCACAACATGCAAGGCAATATCTACGACCTGGGCGTTCTCTTCGACGACGATGGCAAGATCTACGCCATCCACGGCTACGGCACAGTGAAATGTACGGAGCTGAAGGCCGACATGAGCGGTCCCATTGAGGGCACGGAACGCGTGATCATCCCCGATGGCAACGGCGTGGGAGAGGGTCACCACATGTATAAGATTAACGGCATGTACTACCTCATCTCCACCGACTACTCGCCCAACGGCCGCACGCTCTGCTCGCGCTCGAAGAGCATCTGGGGCCCCTACGAGACGCGCGTCATCACCGCCGACGAGACCTACGGCTATCACGCAGCATCGCTGACGCAGGTGCCCCGTGGCACGAAGTACCGCATCGGCGAGGACGGCACGAAGTTCGGCCTCGGCTCCCTCGACAAGGATGCCACCGCCTGCACCAACGCCCATCAGGGCGGCATCGTCCAGGCCACCGACGGCTCATGGTGGGCACTCTTCATGCAGGACTTCCACTCCATCGGCCGCACCGTCTGCCTCATGCCGATGACATGGGAGGACGGCTGGCCGATGGTAGGCCTGAAGGGCAACCTGGGACGCGCCCCCCGCACATGGTTCAAGCCCGGCGTCCCGTCTGTTGCTGTACCACAGCAACAAGCCCAACAAGCACCCCACGCCCCCTACCTCCGCAGCGACAACTTCGACTACAAGAACTCCCCCTCCACCCCTCTCACCCCCATCTGGCAGTGGAACCATAACCCCGAGGAAAAGATGTGGAGCCTGAAGAACGGCCGTCTGCGCCTCAACGCCATGCCCGCCGAACAGCTGATGTGGGCCCGCAACACGCTCACCCAGCGCGTCATCGGCCCCAGGTCGGTAGCCACTGTCGAACTCTACACCAAAGGCATGAAGGACGGCGACGTCTGCGGTCTGGGCAACATCAACGTGCCCTGTTCGTGGATAGGCATCGTAAAGGAGGGCAAGACCCTCACCCTCCGTTGCTTCGAGCAGCTCACCAACGATACCGTGTCCGTGCCCGTCGGTTTGCCCGACGGGAAAATCTGGCTCCGCATGATTGGCGACTACGACCACGACCAGGCGCAGTATGCCTACAGCACCGACGGCGTCACCTTCCAGCCCGTCGGCCGCATGATGCCCCTCTCCTATCAGCTCATCACCTTCCAAGGCTCCCGCCACGCCCTCTTCGCCTTCAACATCAAAGGTAAGACGGGCGGCTATGCCGAGTTCGACAACTTCACCGTCGAGGAGCCCTGTGCCGACCGCAGCGCAAACATCCCCTACGGCAAGACCATCCGCATCATCAACAAGGCCACAGGCCGCCCTGCCATCGCCCTGAAGCACGGCGTGCTCTACGACACTCATGCCGGCGACAAGAGCCAGCTGACGCACTTCCGTGTCATCGACCGTGGAATGGGACGGGTAGCCCTACAGTGTGCCGACGGCCGCTATGTGAAAGTCTATGGCAACGGCCTGCCCGGCGACGTGCGTTTCACCGACACGACAGACGCGACAACCGTCCGCACCACCGACGACATCAACAGTACTGATTTCCTCTGGCAGGACTATCTCGACCACGACTTCATGCTTCTCTCCCTGACGAACCACCGCTACCTCGGCAAGAGTCCCACCACCGGCAGCCCCTACTCCATGGACTTCACTGGCCCCGACCCAGCCCGCCGCAACGGTGCCGTGCTTACCTGGGAGCTTGTTGATACACCCTGACGTAGTCTATCTCATAACGGCAGGGGAAGGGCGTGTCGGCCAGCGAACCGCCGTTGATGCCGCCCAGCGCCAGGTTGAGCAGCAGGTAATGGGGCTTGGTGAAGGGATTATAGCCCTCCACGGGGAAGAATTCGGTCTGCGGATTGACCGTCTTCGACAGCGGCACCTGGTTCAGCAGCTCATCGTCCAGATAGAGGCTGATGTACTCCTCCGTCCAGTCCATGCGCCACACGTGGAACCGATTCCCCCACTCCGGGTCTTTTTCCAGGAAGTGGGTGAAGGGTGTGCGGGTGGTGCTCCAGGTACCGTCATATTTCGTCCTGGCCCCTCCCCAGCAGGCATTAGCCAGGATATGCGGCTTCCCGTTCACCTGATAGAACTCCATCAGGTCTATCTCGCCGTTGTTGGGCCAGCCGTAGATGCCCTTATCCTCCTGGCCCAGCGTCCAGATGGCAGGCCAACAGCCAGTGAAAGCCGGGATGCGCGCACTGACGACAAACCGTCCGTAAGTCCATGAGTGAAGGCCATTTGTGGTGACACATGCCGAGGTATAATCCACGAACTCACGGTTGCGCCAGCCCCTGGCACGGCCATGCTGAGGGTTGGGGAAATGCTCGCGCCGTCCCTCTATCACCAGCAGCCCATCCTTACAAAAGGCATTATCCTCCTGATACCACTGCGCCTCCTCATTGCGCACGAAGCCATGCTCAAAGGTCCAGTCAGCAGCGTTCAGCGGTCCGTCGTCGTCAAACTCGTCGTGCCACACCAGCTCATAGCCGTCGGTCGTCATTTCCTGTGCCGACAGGGGCTGGAGCGCTACGAATAGCGCTGCGCTAAATGATAAATGATAAATGATAAATGATATGCGTTTCATTCTTCACTAGGGTATTTACGATTTTACAATTTACTATTTACAATTTATTCTACGATTTGATTATTTTAGGCAATTATATAGCAGTTGACCAAGGAATTCTTCTCCGGCGGTAGCCTTTCCCCTCCCCTCAAGGCAATTGCGAGTAGGGAGCAATTGGGGAGCGTAGCGACGGTGGGGCGAAGCCGGGGCAGGGGTGGGGTCTCTAACTTTTTCCGCGGAGAAAACACTGACGATAATAAATTCGCTGAGGATATTAAAGCCCCCTACCCCTCCCCTCAAGGGGAGGGGAGCGCCATGCGGAAAAGTAAATTCAGGTCAACTACTATATTGTTGCCCTATTTTATGATTTTATTCCGACCGTATGGCAAAATAGTTCAATTACTAAATTGACAAATAAATAGTAAATTGTAAATTGTCAAATTGTAAATCACTCTTCACTCCCAATTCTCCCCAGTGCCTGCTTGATATCGTCGAGAATATCCTCCACATCCTCAATGCCCACACTCAGGCGGATGAGGTCAGGCGCCACGCCGGCCTCGCGCAGCTGCTCGTCAGAGAGTTGACGGTGGGTATGCGATGCAGGGTGCAGCACACAGGTGCGTGCATCTGCCACATGGGTCACGATGTTGATCATCTTCAGCGAGTCCATCCATTTGATGGCCGTCTCGCGTGTGCCCTTCAGTCCGAAGGCGATGACGCCGCACGACCCATTGGGCAGGTATTTCTGTCCGAGGGCATAGTCCTTGTCGCTGGGCAACCCACAGTAGTGCACCCATGCCACCTTCTCGTTGTCGTTCAGGAACTCAGCCACCCGCTGTGCGTTCTGGCAGTGCCGTGCCATGCGCAGATGCAGCGTCTGCAGGCCGAGGTTCAGCAGGAACGAGTTCTGCGGGGCGGGGATGGAGCCGAGGTCGCGCATCAGCTGTGCCACCAGCTTCGTGGTGAAGCCCATCTTGCCGAAGGCCTTCACGTAGGTCAGGCCGTGGTACGACTCGTCAGGCGTGCAGAGGCCGGGGAACTTCTCGGCATTGGCCATCCAGTCGAAGTTGCCGCTGTCCACCACGCAGCCGCCCACCTGAGTAGCCATGCCGTCCATGTATTTCGTGGTGCTGTGGGTGACGATATCAGCCCCCCACTCGAAAGGCCGGCAGTTCATCGGCGTGGCAAACGTGTTATCCACGATGAGGGGCACCCCGTTCCGATGGGCAATCCTGGCAAAGCGCTCAATGTCGAACACGGCGCAGCCCGGATTAGAGATAGTCTCTCCGAAGAGTGCCTTCGTGTTTGGACGGAAAGCCGCCTGTATCTCCTCGTCGGATGCCTCCTGCGAGATAAACGTACAGTCGATGCCGAGTTTCTTCAGCGTCACGCCGAAGAGGTTATACGTGCCGCCGTAGATCTCATTTGAGGTGATGAAGTGGTCGCCGGCCTGACAGATATTGAAGATGGCATAGAAGTTGGCAGCCTGCCCCGATGAGGTCAGCACAGCACCTACGCCGCCCTCCAGCGTAGCAATCTTCGCTGCCACCGCGTCGTTCGTCGGGTTCTGCAGTCGGGTGTAGAAATAGCCCTCCTTCTCCAGGTCGAACAGCTTAGCCATCTCGTCGGAGTCATCGTACTTAAAGGTCGTCGACTGGATGATGGGAAGCTCTATCGGTTCTCCGTTCTTGGCCTTATAGCCAGCTTGCACGCACAGCGTGCCTTGACGTAGTTTCTTTTCCATGAAAAAAAGATATTATTTTTAAATGGTTCTCCTAAAATATGTATCGCGCAGCAATTCGCGTCAAATTCGTGTTATATTCGTGTATTAATCAACATATATTTTCCATCAAATTTTCCCCAATTTGTGTTCCATTCATGTTCCATTCGTGTTCCATTCGTGTATTAATCAACATATATTTTCCATCAAATTTTCCATCAAATTTTCCCCAATTTGTGTTCCATTCGTGTTCCATTCGTGTAATAATCAATATATCTTTGGGCAATAATAAAGCAGCTAACCCAGAAATTCTTCTCCGGCGGTAGCCGCTCCCCTCCCCTCAAGGCAATTGCGAGGAGGGAGCAATTGGGGAGCGAAGCGACTGTGGGGCGAAGCCGGGGCAGGGGTGGGGTCTCTAATATCCTGCCGCGAGTTTGTTATCGTTTGTGTTTTCTCCGTGGAAAAAGTTAGAGACTCCACCCCTGCCCCTCCCCTTAAGGGGAGGGGAAAGGCTACGGGTAGGCGACCGCAGGTCGGGCGCTCGACCTCCGGTCGCTTGCTACCAAAGGGACGCAAGAATGCGGCTACCGCCGGAGAAGAATTCCTGGTGTCAGCCAAAGATTATTTTCCTTAATTTTCCCCCTATTTTCCACAATTGGTGTTCTTATTGTCGAAAAGATTATTTTCCTTAATTTCCCCCCTATTTTCCACAATTTGTGTTCTTATTGTCGAAAAGATTATTTTCCTTAATTTCCCCCCTATTTTCCACAATTTGTGTTCTTATTGTCGAAAAGATTATTTTCCTTAATTTCCCCCC
>JAEEGL015812613.1_pt1 | contig 22629 bp, 17 predicted proteins | sample 9134231 | NCBI WGS metagenome assembly JAEEGL01 (sample SAMN16246548, study PRJNA631951) | gut metagenome | biome: gut microbiome; feature: rumen; material: fiber-attached | host: Bos | place: Iran: Karaj | collected 2018-10
GCCGTTCTGGGGCTTCAGCACCCAGTGGTTTTCGTCGGGGAAGATGAGCAGCTGGGCTTCAATGCCTTTCATCTTGGCGGCGTTGAAGGCGCTCATGCCCTGGGTGGCGTTGATGCGGTAGTCCTTCTCGCCGTGGATGCAAAGGATGGGGGTGTCCCATTTGTCCACAAACAGGTGTGGCGAGTTACGGTAGGTCTTGTCGGCATTGGCCGTGCGGTCTTTGTTCCAGTAGGCATCGTCGTATTCCCAGTTGGAGAACCAGTTTTCCTCGGTCTCGGTGTACATGGCTTCGAGGTTAAAGGCACCGTCGTGGGCAATGAAGCACTTGAAGCGCTTGTTGTGGTGTCCGGCCAGGTAATAGACCGAAAAACCTCCGAAAGAGGCTCCCACGGCCCCGAGGCGGTCGCCGTCAACGTATGGCAGTGTGGCCACGGCATCGTCGATGGCGGTCAGGTAGTCGTCCATACATTGCCCTGTCCAGTCGCCCGAGATTTCCTCGCACCATTCAGAGCCGAAGCCCGGCAGTCCGTGGCGGTTGGGTGCAATGACGATATATCCCTGCGCGGCCATGATCATGAAGTTCCACCTGTAGCTCCAGAACTGGCTGACGGGGCTTTGCGGGCCTCCCTCGCAGAAAAGCAGGGTGGGGTATTTCTTGTTTTCGTCGAAATGGGGCGGCAGTATAATCCAGTAAAGCATGTTCTTGCCGTCGGTGGTAGTCACCCATCGCTGCTGAATGCGTGGGGAGGCCAGCTGCGAGAGGATGTGGCGGTTTTCCTGGGTGATTTGCTTCACTGTGGTCTTGGCTGGCTTTTTAGAGTCGGGGGTGATGACGTAGAGGTCGGCGGGTTCCCTGAAACTGTGTCTTTCGGCCACGATCTGCTTCCGGTTGTTGAGCATTTGCAGTGAGCCGAAGTCTGCCCAGTCGTCGGTGAGCTGTTTCAGTTCTCCCTTGGCGTTGATGGAATAGAGGTTCTCGGTGGCATGCCATACGCCGATAAAGTAAATCATGGCATCCTTGTTGTCGCTCCAAACGAAGTCATCGACGTTAGAGTCGAACTCCTCGGTGACGTAGCGTTTCTCGCCGGAGGCCAGGTCATAGATGCAGAGTCGCTGGCGGTCGCTCTCGTAGCCGTTGCGGGCCATGGAAATCCATGCCACGTATTTCCCGTCGGGCGAGAATTTCGGGTTCTGGTCGTAGCCGGGATTGTTCACAAGGTTTTCGGGGGCGTTCACGCTCTGCCTCTTCATGGTCTTCGTGGGCTCTATCTTTGGCTCAACGTAGTTGGCCGGTTTGCATAAATTGATAGTTGTACGCGAACCTATATTATAAAGATATATGTCGGAGTCGGTGGAGATGGAATACTCCAGTCCGGTCTTCTTACGGCAGGTATAGGCGATGCACTTGGAGTCAGTGCTCCAGTCGATCTGCTCGATGCCTCCGAAGGGCTCCATGGGACATTCGTAGGGCTCGCCGTCGAGGATGTCCACGCCCTCGGTGATGCCGTTGGGAGTGACATCAGCCACGAAGGGATGTTGGATGCTTTCCACGTAGTGGTCCCAGTGGCGGTACATCAGGTCGTTGACAATTCTTCCTGTGGCTTTTGGCAGGTCGTCGGGATTCTTCTCAATGCTTCCGTGGTAGGGAATGCTTTTGATGATGACCACCTTTTGTCCGTCGGGCGAGAATTTGAAGCCCTCCACGGAGCCTTCTGTGCGCGACAGCTGCTGCCGTTCAGAGCCGTCGGCCTTCATGGTCCATATTTCCCCTTCGGTGAGGAAGGCCAGCCTGCCGTCGTTGGTCCATGCGGGGTCGGTTTCGTTTTTGTCACTTTTCGTGAGCAACTGCTGGCCCGTTCCGTCGGCATTCATCATGTAGAGCACATGATGGCTTTTGTTAGCGGCCACGCTGTAGTAGCCCACCTGCACGGCAATCAGTTTTCCGTCGGGCGACGGGGCGTAGGCACCTATTCTTCCCATTGCCCACAGGGCTTCGGGAGTCATCAGGTCGCTTTTCAGCTTAATGTCATTCTTTCCTATGGTCTGTTGCATGTTCTGTTGTGCCTGTATGGGTGCGCATGCCAGCATCAGCATGGCAGCGGCCATGACGAGTTGTTTTTTCATACTGATATTACTTTCTTCGTGATGTCATTTTCCTTTCATTCTCTCGCGTTCTTCCTTTTCCTTCTGCAACTGCTCGGCGCGTTTCTGCAGGGCTTCCATTCTGGCAGCCAGTCCTCCGGTCTTTCTCTGAGGGTTGGCCTGGTTTTTCTTGTAGCGTGCCTCAAGAATGGCCAGCAGCTTCTCGTCGTTTGTGGTTTTGCGCAATGTCCACATGATGGCAGCCGAGAAGAAGAGGGAAATGAAGTAGTAGAAGTTCAGTCCCGACGAATAGTCGTTGAAGATGAAGAAGAACATGACGGGCATGAGGAACATCATGTATTGCATCATCTTCATCTGCTCGGCCTGCTGCCCCACCATCTGGTCTTTCTGCTGTCTCATGGTGAGCCACGAGTAGAGCACGTTGGCCACGCAGAAGAGCACGCAGGTCAGCGAGAGGTGGTCGCCGATGAGCCAGATGTCCTTTGTCCATTGCAGGATGGGGTCGAAGGTTGACAGGTCTTTCATCCACAGAAAACTCTCGCCGCGCAGTTGGATGGCGTTGGGAACATAGTTGAACATGGCAATCCAGATGGGCATCTGAATGAGCATGGGCAGACAGCCGCTCAACGGCGACACGCCGTATTTTGAGTATTCCGCCATCATGGCCTGCTGTTTCTGCATCTGGTCTTCGGGCTTGTTGTATTGCTTTGTGGCCTCTTCCAATTTCGGCTTCAGCACGCGCATCTTGGCCGAGCTCATGTAGCTCTTTTTCACCATTGGGAAGGTGATGGCCTTGAGCAGCAACGTAATCAGAATGAGCACAATGCCCATGTTGAGGCCAAGTTTTGTAAGCCAGTCGAACACATAGAGCGTGAACCACCGGTTAATATACCTGATGAGCGGCCATCCCAGATAGACGAGCCTTTCCATTTCAAGGTCTTTTCCGAAGGTGCTTTGCTTCTCCACATCCTGTAGCAGACGGAAGTCGTTGGGGCCGAAGTAGAATTCAAAGTCCGACGACTGCTCCCCCTTGGGGTCGAAGGCCGTCTTGAGCCTTGCGCCGTACTGTTTCAGGTAGTGGGTTTCCTTCTTCTGCGGCACCGACGTCATCAGCGCGTTCTGCTGGAAGTTGTTGCGCGAAATCATCACTGCCGAGAAATACTGGTTTTTGAAGGCCACCCAGTCTATGCTCTCGTCGATGGCCTTGTCAACGTGCTCCTTGGTCTCGTTCAGGTAGTCGGTGCCTCCGTCGGTGAAGTGGTAGGTCAGTGCCGACCGCTGGTTTTCAAACGTGAAGCCTTTTTCCTGCTGGCGGCAGCGCTCGCTCCACTCAATGTCCATTTCGTGGCAGTTGGGTGCAAACATTCCGCTCATGCCTTCGGCCCTCAGGCTGGCGTGAAGCATGTAGTCGGGACCCAGTTTGTAGGTCATTTTCAATACTTTTCCCTGGCTGGCCTCTGCCGTGAAGGTGACGGTTGAGTCGCTCACGTCTTCGGCGTTGAAGAAAAGGTCGGAAGTGATGATGTTGATGTCCTTGCCGGCGAGCATGAATTTCAGCTGCTGGTCTTTCTCGTCAAACAATGTCACGTCGGTGTTTTCCTCACGGTCTTTAAAGCCTTTCACCACGGCCTTGTTCACGGTTGCCCCCTTTGTGGAGAGGGTGAGCTCCAGCTTTTCGTTCTTCAGCACGATGTCGCTGGCTGTTCCCGCCAGTGCCGTGTGGAAAGCCGCCGTGGTGTCGGCGGCAGCGGCCTTGCGGGCCTCTTCGGCCTGTTTCAGCGCATTCTTCTTTGCCTCCTGGGCCTGTTGCTCGGCCTTCAGCTTCTCCACTTGCGCTATGCTGTCCTGTTGGCGCATTTGCTCTATCTCCTCCTTCGAGGGCTGGTTGAACCAGTTAAAGCCTATCAGTACGAGGGCAAACAGGATGAGTGCAGTTGTTGTATTTTTGTCCATTTTCTTCTAATGTCAATAATATAGTAGGTGATGTTAAGTTGCGGGTGTTCAGCCGCCGATGGTGCCGATGGTGGTTTTTATGAAGTCGAGGAAAAGAGGGTGGGGGTTGAGCACCGTTGAGCGGTATTCGGGATGGAATTGTGTGCCGATGTACCATTTCAGTCCTGGAATCTCAACGATTTCCACCAGTTCGCTTTCAGGGTTCTTTCCCACGCACATCATGCCGTTGCGTTCAAACTCCTGAAGGTAGTGGTTGTTGAACTCATAACGGTGGCGGTGGCGTTCTTGTATGTATTCCTGCTTGTAGATGTCGAAGACGCGCGAGTTTTGCCTCAGCACACATTCGTAGGCCCCCAGTCGCATGGTTCCGCCCATGTTGGTGATGTTTTTCTGCTCCTCCATGATGTCGATGACGTTGTGCTGGGTCTTTTCGTCGATTTCGCGACTGTTGGCGTCGGCATATCCCAGCACGTTGCGCGCAAACTCAATGACGAGCATCTGCATGCCGAGGCAGATGCCGAAGGTCGGAATGTCGTGGGTGCGGGTGTAGTGTGCCGCCACGATTTTCCCCTCTATGCCGCGTTGTCCGAATCCCGGGCAAATCACCACGCCGTCCTGCCCCTTCAGCATTTCGGCCACGTTGTCCTCGGTGATTTTCTCCGAGTTGATGAAGGTAAGCACCGTCTTGTAGTCGTTATAGGTGCCGGCCTGCGAGAGGCTTTCGCGAATGCTCTTGTAGGCATCCTGAAGGTCGTATTTTCCCACCAGTCCGATGTGTACCTCTTTCGTGGCGTTCTTGCGCTTGTCGAGAAAATTCCTCCACGGTCCCAATGCGGGCTTCTCTCCCGGCTCAATGCCGAACTTCTTCAGAATGGCGGTGTCGAGGCCCTGGTTCTGCATGTTCACCGGCACCTCGTAGATGCTGGGCAGGTCTTCGCTCTGCACCACGCATTCCACGTCAACGTTGCAGAAGCGTGCCACCTTCTTGCGTATGTCGTCGCTGAGGTGCTTCTCGGTGCGTAGCACGAGCACGTCGGGCTGTATTCCCACGCTCTGCAACTCCTTCACCGAGTGCTGGGTGGGCTTGGTCTTCAGTTCGTCGGCGGCCTTCAGGTAGGGCACGTAGGTGAGGTGAACGCAAACGGCGTTGCGGCCCAGTTCCCATTTCATCTGGCGGATGGCCTCCATGAACGGTGCACTCTCAATGTCGCCGATGGTGCCGCCAATTTCGGTGATGACGAAGTCGTAGTGGTATTTCTGCCCTAAGAGTTTCACGTTGCGCTTTATCTCGTCGGTGATGTGTGGCACCACCTGGATGGTCTTGCCCAGATAGTCGCCGCGCCGCTCCTTGTCGATGACGGCCTTGTAGATGCGGCCCGTGGTCAGCGAGTTGGCCTTGGTGGTCTGAATGCCGGTGAAGCGCTCATAGTGCCCCAGGTCCAGGTCCGTTTCCATGCCGTCGGCGGTGACGTAGCATTCGCCGTGCTCGTATGGGTTGAGCGTGCCGGGGTCGATGTTGATGTAGGGGTCAAACTTTTGTATCGTGATGTTGTAGCCCCGCGCTTGCAGGAGCTTGCCGATGGACGATGATATAATGCCCTTGCCGAGCGATGATACCACGCCGCCAGTAACGAAGATGTACTTTGTTTCTGCCACTTTTCTATATGTTTAACTGATTTCCTATTCCAAAATATTTTGCAAAGGTACAAATAAATAAGGTAAAAGAGAAAAGAAAAACAATTTTTCACTTTTCACTTTTCTCTTTTACCTTATTTTTCGTACCTTTGCACCATCAAAACAATCTAAAAGCAAACAACGATGTATAGAACGAATACTTGTGGGGAGCTACGGCTTCTGGATGCCGGCAAGGAAGTGACCTTGGCCGGATGGGTGCAGAGAACACGAAAGATGGGCGGCATGACCTTCATGGACTTGCGCGACCGCTATGGACTGACGCAGGTGGTGTTTGACGAGAGCCAGGACGCCGCCCTGTGCGCACGCGCCAACAAACTGGGGCGTGAGTTCTGCGTGCAGGTGAAGGGCGTGGTTGAGGAGCGTTCGGCCAAGAACCCCAAGATGCCCACCGGCGACATCGAAATTATGGCCCGCGAGCTGAACATTCTCAGCGAGAGCCTCACGCCCCCGTTCACCATTGAGGACAAGACCGACGGCGGCGACGACCTCCGCATGAAATACCGCTATCTGGACCTGCGCCGCACGGCCGTAAGGAAAAACTTGGAGCTGCGCCATAGGATGACCATCCTGGTGAGGAATTTCCTCGACGCCCGCGACTTCATCGAGGTGGAAACGCCCGTGCTCATCGGCTCCACGCCCGAGGGTGCCCGCGACTTCGTGGTGCCTTCGCGCATGAACCCCGGACAGTTCTATGCCCTGCCGCAAAGCCCCCAGACGCTGAAGCAGCTGCTCATGGTGAGCGGCTTCGACCGCTATTTCCAGATTGCCAAATGCTTCCGCGACGAGGACCTCCGCGCCGACCGCCAGCCGGAGTTCACGCAGATAGACTGCGAAATGTCGTTTGTTGACCAGGACGACGTCACCGACCTCTTTGAGGACATGGCGCGCCACTTGTTCAAGGAGGTGCGTGGCATTGAATTGCCTGCTCAGCTGCGCAAGATGACGTGGCACGAGGCCATGCAGAAGTATGGCAGCGACAAGCCCGACCTGCGCTTCGGCATGGAGTTCGTGGAGTTGATGGACGTGCTGAAGAAGGGCACCTTCGCCGTGTTCGACAATGCGGCTTACATCGGTGGCATCTGTGTGCCGGGCTGCGCCAACTATACGCGCAAGCAGCTCGACCAGCTCACCGACTTCGTGAAGAGCCAGCAGGTGGGTGCCAAGGGCCTCGTCTATGTGAAGTTCAACGAAGACGGCACGGTGAAAAGCTCTGTAGATAAGTTCTATACCCCCGACACCTGGGCCGAGCTGAAGGAGAAGATGCAGGCCAAGGACGGCGACCTGGTGCTCATTCTCAGCGGCGACCAGCCCAACAAGACGCGCGTTCAGCTCTGCGCCCTGCGCCTGGAGATGGGCGAGCGGCTCGGACTGAGGGACAAGAACCGCTTTGAGTGCCTGTGGATTGTTGACTTCCCGCTCTTTGAGTGGAGCGACGAGGAGCAGCGACTCATGGCCACACACCATCCCTTCACCATGCCCAATCCCGATGACATTCCGTTGCTCGACAACCATCCTGAACGGGTGCGCGCCAAGGCCTACGACTTTGTGTGCAACGGCGTGGAGCTGGGCGGCGGGTCGCTCAGAATACACGACGGGCAGTTGCAGGCCAAGATGTTCGATATTCTGGGCTTTACGCCGGAACGCGCCATGGCCCAGTTCGGCTTCCTCATCAATGCCTTCAAATATGGTGCGCCGCCACATGCCGGACTGGCCTTCGGCCTGGACCGCTTCGTCAGCATCATGGCAGGCCTCGACAGCATCCGCGATTGCATTGCCTTCCCGAAGAACAATTCCGGTCGCGACGTCATGCTCGACGCCCCCGGCGAACTCGATCCCAAGCAGTTGGAGGAATTGCAGCTGAAACTCGACCTGAAAGAATAGGTCGTTCACCATACTCTCGGGGAGTTTTCGCATAGGAGCCGACGCTTCCAAGCGTCGGAACTTCCTGTAGTGTAGCACTTTTTTCTTGTTTTTTAGTTCGGAAATTCACCTTGGAAATCCAACTATATTAAGCGAATGCGGAGTCTTGATTGCAAGACTCCGCATTCGCTTTTTTACGTCCCTTGAACCCCTACAACCTGCGGAACGTTTTTGGCTGATAAACGCGGAAAGATGAACCCGTAGTTTGGGGTGGGAAGGTGGATAACAACATAGGAGAAAATAGGTAAAAATATTTGACAAAATTGTCAAAAATGAGGCCGTTTTGTAACGTGTTGATAATCAGCCGGTTTAAAAACGAGCGGAGTTTGACCGCAAATTGAGGGGAGAGATTTGCCAATTCTCTCCCCTCAAACTGCCAATTCTCTCCCCGACATTTGCGGTCAAACCTCTTGGCGGAACTAAAAATCATTGAAAAATCTTGACAAAATGAGTCGCGTGTTTGTCTCGCTTTTGGGAGTTCAGAAGTTCTGGAATTCTGGAGTTCAGACAACAGCGGGTTGGCATCTTCCAGCGCTCCTATTGGGGGTCTTCATTTTTCGTTATGAATACGGCCGTTTTCAGCATTCATCCTACATGTTTCACTTCCCAAACGTCCCTACTCCAAATGTTTCGGGTAATAGCGGTGCCTGGACGTGGTAAAGTACTCTCTACCTTTGACTTAGGTCAAGAAAACGGCGCAACTTTCAGATTTTCAACATCAATTTGGTAAATAATTCATACAAAGTGACTACTTTTGCACCATCATTTGACAACATTAAGGTTGAAAAAGATTCAATCAGGATTTAATATTTAAAAAATCATGGCAGAAAAGAAAGCAACAAAAGCTGCAGCCACCACAAAGAAGGCTGCCACCGAGAAGAAAGAGACAGTGAAGAAGACAACTACAAAGAAGGTTGCCCTGGTAGTGAATGCAGAGAACGCAGGCTTCAAGGCCGGTGACGTTTACAACGCACTCGCAGCTGGCAACACCGCAATGACCGTGGCCGAGATTGCAAAGGCCGCCGGCATCAGCAACGAAGAGGTGATCCTCGGTGCAGGATGGCTCCTGAAGGAAGGCAAAATTAAGGATGCTGAGGGAAAAATCGTCCTGGCATAAGTCTTTTATAGAAAAAACAGAAAGGGCAGGGTGCTGACGCACACCGCCCTTTTTAGGTTTTATGATTATGGAAGTCGCGATGGACTATAATTTGAAAATCGTCAGGTTCCTGAAAGAGGCCGGCAATGGCGGGCTCAGCGTTCAGAAACTGTCGCGACATGTCTATAACGACTCCAACAGCCTGTTTGAAACGGTGTCATACGAAGAGATTCACCGCTATGTGCAGGCTTTCTTGTTGAGAAATTCGCGCAAGAAGACGTCGCTGTTTGAGAAAACCGGCAAACGCGGCGTTTACCGTCTCAACCTTCGTTCGGCGAAGTTGCGCGCGCTGATGCAGCAGTTGCAGGTCCCCGATGAAGACAACGGCGACGACGGCAAGGAAAGCACCATCGTGCCCGACCTCTCCCTTTCGCTTTTCTAAGGGAAAAATGTGCTTCGCTAAAGGATTGTATGTGCTCCCTTCCAAACGTGAGGGGGCCGGCGTGGGTTGTTGATTTTTGAAATCTTTTGAGGAGAAAAGTGAAGGGCACAACAATTGTTTCCGTCATCGTTGTAGTTCGGGCGGGTATTTTTCACTTTTCACTCTTCACTCTTCACTTACTTTATTCTTTGTAGAGGTTTTCAAAGTTGGGTATGACGATTTTGCTCCTGCCCATCTTGATGAGCCCGCGCTCTTGTAGCCGGTGGAGCTCGCGCGACACGTTGAGCCGCGACTCTGCCAGCAGCGTGGCCAGCGTTTCCATCTTGATGGTGAGGGTTTTCTCGCCCGCAGGCATGGACGCCCGCTGTTCAACAAAACGAAGTATCTTGCTGCGGATGTCGGCAGGGTGGGCTCGCCACGCCCATTGCTGGGCACGCTGGCTCTGGGTGGAAATCATGTTGAGAAGGTTGAGCCTGAAGATTTCCTGTTTCTCGATGAGCCGCAGCACGTCATCTTTGCCCAGGAAAACAAAATGGCATGTGGTGCGTGCCTGAAAAGTTTTTGTGTAGCGTTGCGTAAATCCGAACAGCCTTTCCGGTTGCAGGATATTCGGGGCGAGCAGCCGTTCTGTCAGCGAGTAGCTGCCGTCGTGGGCTTTTGTCTTCACCATGAGAGTGCCATCCAACAAGAGGCAGAGGCTGGTGAGGGCGTCGTTTTCCTTTGCCACCACTTTCCCGGCGGAGTATTTCTTGAACAAGAACTTCGTGGTGGCCACGGCGTCGTGCATGTCGGCCATGGTCATGCCCTGGAAGAGGGGGAGCAACAACAAGCGTTCGTATGTCATCTTGCGGCCTGGAAAAGTTGCTTCAGTTGTCAACAATCAGCTTTTGCAGCGCTGGCGAAAACCATACGGTGTAGTCGCCTTTCTCGTCGGAGCAGATGAAATAAGCCTGCAGTTGCGGGTGGGAGTCGAGAATCTTGCGCGCCCCGTCGAGTCCCAGCACCATGAATGCCGTGGCGTAGGCGTCGGCCGTGGCGCAGTCGGGAGCCAATACGGTGGCGGAAAGGATGTTATGCTGCACGGGGTGCCCTGTCTTGGGGTCGATGGTGTGGGCGTATTTCTTTCCGCCTTTATAATAGAAATTGCGGTAATTGCCGCTGGTGGCCATGGCCACGTCGGTGACGTTGAGGATGGTTTGCACCTCGGTTTTCACGGCGAGGGAGTCCTCGGTGGGCTTGCTCACGCCGATGTGCCACGGCACGCGGTTTGGGCTGATTCCCTTTGTCACCACCTCGCCGCCAATTTCCACCATGAAGTTTTCCACGTCGTGCTTTTTCAGGAATGATGCCACCACGTCGCTGCCGTAGCCCTTGGCGATGGCCGAGCAGTCGAGCGTCATGCGCGGGTCTTTCTTCCCGACGTGCATGGTTCCGCGTTTTTCCTTGAAAGTCAAGTTTTTATATCCCACGAAGGCCATGATGCTGTCGATGGCCTGTTGCGTGGGCTCCTGGTCGTTTTTGAAGCCGAAGCCCCAGAGGTTGACCAACGGGCCCACGGTGATGTCGAAAGCCCCGTCGGTGTCGCGGCTTACCTGCGCGGCCAGTTTCATCACCGCCGCGAACATCTTTCCCTGTTCGGTTTTCGGAATGTCGCCCTGCCCCTGGTTGACGTGAGAAATGACGGAGTTTTCGTTGAACATGGAGAGCGCGTCGTCCACTTTTTTCAGCTCCGCCTCAATTTCTTTCTTCAGGTTGCGGTCGCACTGGTAGGTGACATTGTAAATGGTGCCGAAGACCATGCCCGTGTCGTGCTGGTAGGGCATGGTGCGCTGGTGGCGGATGATGAGCACCGTGCCGATGATGAGAAACGACAAGAATGCCAGTTGCCAATATTTCTTAAGATTCTTTCTTTCTTCTTGTTTCATGATTTGTTCGTATGGTTTGATTTTTAAGGAGTTCCGTCGTTTTGTTGACGGGATGTCAATCTTGTGGGGTGGTGTTTCAACGGTTGAGAGGTCAGATGTCGAAGGTAATGTTGAACGTTCCTCCGAAAGCCGTTTTCCCCGATTTCCCGAATCCCGGCACGTACCAGCTTTTTCCGAGTTCCCCGTCGTCGTGGAAAAGCCTGTTCTTGTATCTCACGCTCCATCCCAGGTGTAGCGGTCCCCAAATGGAGGCATCCACGCCGAAGCATACCTCCAGCCAATGGTAGTTGGCCTTCACGTTGTGCGCCTCAAAGGGCACATGGTCGCCCCAAACGGGGTCGGTCAATCCCGGGTTGCCGATATCGAATTTATAGCTGGTGAATGCGTATCTGATACCTCCGAAGAGCCTGTAGATGTCGTGCTTGTCTTTCATCAGGTTATAGTCGCCGCCGATGCGGAAGAAGGGTGCCTTCGTCTTGTACGAGGTCTGCGTGGCGGCATCCACGTTGTCGGCTTTTCCCAATCCTATTTCTATTGTCGGGAACCATCGGTCCTTCAGATTTACTCTCAAAGCCGCCTCCATGCTGCCATAGTCGCCCAGAGCCAGCATGGCGGGCCCCAGCAGGTCTGCCGAAACTGCAAACCCGTTGAGGAAAGCCGTGGTGTCGGGAATCACCTTTTCCGGAAGCTTCTTCCGCCCGTATTGTGCCCATCCCTGAAGGGGGAGCAGCAAAAACAGGCTAACGGCGAGGACCAAAGTATATGTGGAATTGTTCTTTCGAGAAATCATAGTTGACATCTTTGTTGTTGACGACGATGGAATCGATGCGGTTACGCGTGTATTTCACCTCCGAGATGGTGTGGAAATAGGAAGGGTTGCAATCCAGGCTCTCAAAGTGCATGAAGTCGGTCTTGCTCACCGTCACGGTGTCGATGGCCACGTATGGCGTGCGCGTCGTAACTATTTCATACTCAGAGTCGCTGGTATAGACGGTGTCGTTGTGTGTGATGATGTTGCTGAAAAGAAAGAAGAACACGTCCTCCGGCGAGTCGTAGCTAATGGGCACGTTCAACTTTGTGGCGCCGTATTCCTTGTTGATGAGCACCGGCATCTGGTCGGGAAAGCGGCGATTGGTCACTATGCTCAGCGTGTCTTTTAGCGTGTCGGGGTCGCCGTTGGCGTTCAGCAAGGCGTAACTGGTGTACACCATGTTGTTCATGGGGCAATCAATCGACGTGCAGGCCGTGACAAGTCCCAGAAGCAGCGCCAGGGCGGCAATCAGCGTGTGGTTCTTCATCCTTCACCCTTCGTTTCGGTGTTGACGGTCTTCTCTATCTGGTAGTCGTTGCGGCTTTGCGAGTTGCGGCTGATAAGGTCGCCCAGGAACCCTGCCAGAAAGAGTTGTGTGCCAATGAGCATGGTGGTCAGGGCGATGTAGAACCACGGCGAGTTGGTAATCAACCTTTGCGGAATGCCGTTGGCCAGGCAGTAAAGTTTGTCGGCACCCAATGAGATGACCACGATGAAGCCGATGACGAACATGATTGTTCCAAGGAATCCGAACACGTGCATGGGCTTTTTGCCGAAAGTGCCGAGGAACCAAAGTGTCAGCAGGTCGAGGTAACCGTTGACGAACCTGTTGAGCCCCATGAACTTCGACGTGCCGTATTTGCGTGCCTGGTGGTGGACCACCTTCTCCCCGATTTTGTCGAAGCCGGCGTTTTTGGCCAAGTAGGGGATGAAGCGGTGCATCTCGCCGAACACCTCGATGTTCTTCACCACGTCGCGCCGGTAGGCCTTCAGCCCGCAGTTGAAGTCGTGCAGGTTCTTGATGCCGCTCACCTTGCGTGCCGTGGCGTTGAAGAGCTTGGTGGGAATGGTTTTCGACAGGGGGTCGTAGCGTTTCTGCTTATAGCCCGACACCAGGTCGTAGCCGTCGTTCATAATCATGCCGTAGAGTTCCGGGATTTCGTCGGGCGAGTCCTGCAAGTCGGCGTCCATGGTGATGACCACGTCGCCCTGCGCCTCGTTGAAGCCACAAAAGAGTGCCGGGCTCTTGCCGTAGTTTCGGCGGAACTTGATGCCTTTCACCTGCCGGTGGTCGTGTGCCAGTTGCGCAATGATTTCCCACGAGCGGTCGGTGGAGCCGTCGTTCACGAATATCACTTCATAGCTGAAGTGGTTGTCGGCCATCACTTTGTCTATCCAGGCATAAAGTTCCGGCAGCGATTCTTCCTCGTTGTAGAGGGGTATGACTACTGAAATGTCCACGATTCTTTTTTATTTGAAAAAATGATAAAATGAAGGCCCGGGCCCCCACTATCGTCTAAACTTCTAAACTCCTACACTCCTAAACTTCTAAACTCCTTAAACCTAACTACCTTCTAAACTCTCTTTTCCGGTGTTGCATGATGAACGCCACGGGGATGCTGACCAATACGCCCATGAACACGTTGACGGTAAAGAACTGCAGGGCGATGCGGATGGGCGTCAGTGCGCGGAGGTTCTCCACGGCGAAGTCGATGTCCTCCTTGGTGAGCCCATAGACGTCTTTCATGATTTTCTGCGCCTCGGGTTCCGACAACGTGGCAAGCTGCAGGTTGACGAAAGCCCCGCCGTCGATGAACTGGAAGTAAAGATATTGCATGCCCGCAAAGAGCAGCGACGCATAAAGATATGTGAGCACACTGTAGCCCAGAGCGCGACGGTAGGAGATGTTTCCGTCGAGGATGTTGTCGCGGAAACGCTTCAGGCGCAGGGCGGCAAAGGTGAGCGAGCCGGCGCCTATCGCCAGCGCCACCATGAAGAGCATGGGGTTCAGGCCCATCTTCATCACGCACAGGAAACTGACCGTCCAAAGTGCCGCCACCAGCAGTCCGTCGATGCGGGCAAAGGCCTTCAGCTGTTCGTATTCTTGAATAGTTGCCATAATTGCCTGCAAAAGTACATAAAAAAAACGAATTATAAAACCTGTTGCCGAAAGAATTATGTTTTCTTTAGAGTAAGTCTTTCGGAAAGGGCGGGAGATACTGGGAAAATTGGCCGTTTTATCAGATTCTACATGTTCCGCCAATTGAGGGGGGGGGCGGTAGTTCCGACAATACTGATAACCGCTCTGAAACGGGAAAACGCGACATGTTCCAGAACTCTCGTCCGAACTCCAACCAAGTGAAGAATGAACAATTCAATGAACAGCCCATTTCGTCATTTGACGCGGTGCCCCAATTTGTCAAGATTTTTCATGGTTTTTTGTTTGCTCCAAGAGACTTGACCGCAAATTTCGGGGAGAGATTTGGCAGTTTGAGGGGAGAAATTTGGCAAATCTCTCCCCGAAATTTGCGGTTAAACCGAAGGTGATTTGCAAACCGTTGAAATTCAACAAGTTACAATAATCGACGCAAAGTGCCTTGTTTTGTCAAATATTTTTACCAATTTTACCCATCCCATCACCCATCGAAAAATGGAATAAATGAATCTTTTTTTTTGAACATGAGAAAGTTGGATTGGATGTCATGTTTAGAACATTGCGGATGTATTTTTTCCATGCCGTCGTTCCGGGAGCCTATGGTTTCCATATTCCTTTGTTGTCGCATGGTTTTATTTTGGTTAACAAATCTATATATTATAATGTATAAAGACAACAAAAGGTTAAAAAAAATAAAAATTTCCACTTTGAAAGAAGGCTGGCAACGAATAAAAGTCTGAAAATGATTACCTTTGCAGCCAATCTGCGCTTATGCGACAAAGATAAAGTCCAACTTTATTAATTACAAACTTTTTTATTTAATTTTTTTATGTCTAACTTTAAAAATGTAGAGCCGCTGGCAGACTTCAACTGGGAAGAATTTGAGAACGGCTCTGTTGTGGGAACCAGTCGTGAAGATTTGACAAAGGCCTACGACGAAACGCTGAACAAAGTCAGCGAACATCAGGTGGTCGACGGCACCGTTATCAGCGTCGACAAGAAAGAAGTCATCGTGAACATCGGCTACAAGAGCGACGGCATCATCCCCGCCAGCGAGTTCCGCTACAACCCCGACCTGAAGGTTGGCGACGTGGTTGAGGTTTACGTTGAGAACCAGGAGGACCGCAAGGGCCAGCTACTGCTTTCGCACAAGAAGGCACGCCTGAGCAAGAGCTGGGACCGCGTGAACGCTGCCTTGGAGAACGAGGACGTCATCCAGGGCTACATCAAGTGCCGCACCAAGGGTGGCATGATTGTCGATGTGTTTGGCATCGAGGCTTTCCTGCCCGGCAGCCAGATCGACGTGCACCCCATCCGCGACTACGACGTATTCGTGGGCAAGACCATGGAGTTCAAGGTAGTGAAAATCAACCAGGAATTCCGCAACGTTGTTGTCAGCCACAAGGCTCTCATCGAGGCAGAGCTTGAGGCCCAGAAGAAAGAAATCATCTCCAAACTCGAGAAGGGACAGATACTTGAGGGTACCGTCAAGAACATCACCACCTACGGCGTGTTTGTGGACCTGGGCGGTGTTGACGGACTCGTGCACATCACCGACCTGTCGTGGGGCCGCGTTCAGGACCCGCACGAAGTGGTTCAGCTCGACCAGAAGATCAACGTGGTCATTCTCGACTTCGACGACGAGAAGCGCCGCATTGCCCTCGGCCTGAAGCAGCTCACCCCGCATCCTTGGGATGCCCTCGATGCCAACCTGAACGTTGGCGACCACATCAAGGGCAAGGTGGTTGTGATTGCCGACTACGGAGCATTCGTAGAGATTGCACCGGGCGTGGAAGGACTCATCCACGTGAGCGAGATGTCGTGGAGCCAGCACCTGCGCAGCGCTCAGGAATTCATGCACGTCGGCGACGAGGTGGAGGCCGTTATCCTCACCCTCGACCGCGAGGAGCGCAAGATGTCGCTCGGCATCAAGCAGCTGAAGGAAGATCCGTGGGAGAACATCGAGAACAAGTACCCCGTTGGTTCGAAGCATACTGCCCGCGTGCGTAACTTCACCAACTTCGGCATCTTCGTGGAACTGGAGGAAGGCGTTGACGGACTCATCCACATCAGCGACCTCTCCTGGACCAAGAAGGTGAAGCACCCCTCGGAATTCACTCAGGTGGGTGCCGAAATCGAAGTCGTGGTGCTCGAAATCGACAAGGAGAACCGCCGTTTGTCGCTCGGCCACAAGCAGCTGGAAGACAACCCGTGGGACACCTACGAAACCATCTACACTCCCGGAAGCGTTCACACCGGCAAGATTACCGAAATGATGGACAAGGGTGCCGTCATCGCCCTTAACGAGGGCGGCGAGGGCTTTGCCACTCCGAAGCACCTGGTGAAGGAAGACGGTTCGCAGGCCCAGCTCGGCGAGGAACTGCCCTTCAAGGTGATTGAGTTCGTGAAGGAAACCAAGCGCATCATCCTCTCACACAGCCGCACCTTCGAGGAGGCCAAGGAAGACGTGAAGAAGGCTCCGCGCAAGCGCCCGGCCAAGAAGGAGGAAGCTCCCTTCATCAACAACGTCACTCCCGGCACCACGCTCGGCGACATCGACGCATTGGCAGAACTGAAGGCCAAGCTCGAAAAGGGTGAATAAGCCTTTACACCTTATTTAATTATAGTCCCGTTGCCCCCTCAGGCAACGGGATTTTTTGTTGCCCGCAAGTTAAAAAACACTACTTTCTTGCTTTTTCACTCATTATTGTTTATCTTTGTAACCATATTACAATATCAAACCCTATGATTGGATTACAAAGGATGATTGGCGGCTTGCCGAGGCATTGCGCCACCCTGCTCCTGGTGCTTTGCTTGCAGGCCCTTTCGGTTCCGGCGCAAGAGGCCGGTTGGCTGAACCGACATCAGTTCAACCGCTTTTGGCGCATAGAGTCGGAAGCTCCCGACTATAAGGTTTTGTTCAAGGGCGACACCCTCGACCTCGTGGCTCCGAAGGGCCTCACCCTGTGGCGGCGCGAGAAAATGAAGGGGGCGGTGACGATAGAGTACGATGCCTGCGTGGTGATGGAAAACGAGGGCGACCGACTGAGCGACCTCAATTGTTTTTGGATGGCCCAAGACCCCCTTCATCCCAACGATATTTTCAAGCGAGCCAGTTGGAGAAAAGGTATATTCGTGAACTGTTACTCGCTGAAAATGTATTACTTAGGGTTTGGCGGCAATCATAACACTACAACCCGCTTCCGGCGCTACGACGGCGACGCTGGCGGCATAGAAGACCCTGCCCGTCGCCCCGCCATCCTGACGGAATACACCGACGAGGCCCATCTCTTGAAGCCCAACCATTGGTATCACGTTAAGATAGAGTGCCGTGGGAATCGCGTGACCTACGAGATAGACGGCGAGCGGTTGGTTGACTTCAGGGATGCCGAACCGCTCAACGAGGGATGGTTTGGTTTCCGCACCACTTTGTCGCATGTGAGGCTGGCCAATTTCCGCTATCTTTCCCAGCAACAGCCAACAGCCACCGCCCCCCTGCACTGGGTGGGCGAGCCGGTGGAGAACGACCTGCCCGTATGTTTTGGCGTGCCTTTCGACGAAGGGGAAGTGACGAACGGGGCTGACATGCAACTGGTGGCCGATGGCAACATTCTCATGGCCGACACCTGGCCACTGGCCTATTGGCCCGACGGGTCGGTGAAGTGGCTGGCCACGGCGGCCGTGGTGCCCGCAGGTGCCGAAAATATGATGCTGCGCAAAAGTCCGCGAAAGACCAAGGACGGCACCGGTAGCATCGAGGTGAATGAAACGCCGCAGGCCATTTGCGTGAACACCGGGAAAATGGTGGCATATATTCCCCGGGAAGGGGCGTGGCTTGTTGATTCGCTGGTGAAAAACGGCGTCAAAGTAGGCGAAAAGATGCAGCTGGTGTGCTCGGCACAAGACACCATATTGCCCGAAAACGGTGGCGGACAACTCCGCGTGAAAGCCTATCGGAGCCAGCTGGAAAAGGCAGAAGTGGAAAGGGTAGGGCAGCATAGTGCCGTGGTGAAGCTCACCGGGTGGCATGCCGACGGCGTGCGGCGGTGGCTGCCTTTCACAGTCAGGCTTACTTTCCACGGGGGGAGCGATGAAATGAAAATGGTTCATTCCTTCGTGTTCGACGGCGACGAGCACCACGATTTCGTGCGCTCGCTCGGCGTATCATTGAATGTTCCCTTGCGCGATGAACTCTATAACCGCCATGTGGCATTTTCGTGTGCCGACGGCGGCCTGTGGTCTGAGCCCGTGCAACCCCTCGACGGAAGGCGGGAATTGTTTGTAGGGGAGCAAAGACCTGCCAGGCCACGGCCCGACGAGAGCCTGCCGGAGGACATGCAGCCAGGACAACTCTCGTTGCAACAACAGCAGATGCTCGGCATGCGCATTCCCGGCAGGGAGGCGTTCAACCGCCAAAACCAAGTGCTCCTCGACGAGTGGGCGGCATGGGACAGCTACCGCCTGTCGCAATTGTCGGCCGACGGTTTTACCATCCGCAAGAGGGCCAATGCCGACAACCCGTGGATTGGCACTTTCTCTGGGACTCGGAGCTCGGGATTTGCCTTCGCCGGCGACCTTTCGGGGGGAATGTATGTTGGCTTGAAAGATTTCTGGCAGTCGTTCCCTTCTTCCATCCAGGTGGACCATGCCAAGACGGAGGCCGCCACGCTCACCGTGTGGCTTTGGAGTCCCGAGGCAGAACCCATGGACCTGCGGCATTACGACAATGTGGCCCACGGGCTTAACTCGTCATACGAGGATGTGCAACCCGGCATGTCGTCACCGTTGGGAATAGCCCGCACGTCAACACTTTTCTTCCGTGCCGCCGACGGCTATCAGGGAAAACCCGCCACGGCAGATAATGGTAAATGGCTGTTGCACAATACGCTCGTGATGCCCACTCCGCAATATCTTCACGACAAGCAGGCCTTCGGCATCTGGAGCCTGCCCGACAGGAGCAATGCCATGAGGGAGAAGGTGGAGGACTATCTCGACCAGCTTATCGACTATTATCAGAAACAGATAGAACAACACCGCTGGTACGGATTTTGGAACTACGGAGATGTGATGCACGCCTACGATGCGGAGCGCCATTCCTGGAGATATGACGTTGGCGGATTTGCTTGGGACAACACCGAACTGGCGTCAAATTCCTGGTTGTGGTACAGCTTCCTGAGAACGGGCCGCAGCGACATCTTCACCATGGCGGAGGCCATGACGCGCCACACCACCGAGGTGGACGTCTATCACCAGGGGCCCAACGCCATGCTGGGAAGCCGCCACAACGTCAGCCACTGGGGGTGCGGGGCCAAGGAAGCACGCATCAGCCAGGCCGTTTGGAACCGTTTCTATTATTACCTGACGGCCGATGAGAGGACGGGCGACCTGATGACTGAGGTGAGGGATGCCGACCAGAAACTCTATGAACTGGACCCCATGCGGTTGGCACAGCCCAGGGGACAATTCCCTTGCACCGCTCCGGCGCGGTTGCGCATCGGACCCGACTGGCTGGCATACGCCGGCAACTGGATGACCGAATGGGAGAGGACGGGCAACAGCAGTTACCGCGACAAAATCATGGCCGGCATGACCAGCATTGCCGCTTTGCCACATCAGCTCTTCACGGGTCCGCTGGCATTGGGCTATGATCCCGCCACGGGCATCATCACCACCGAGTGCGACACGTCGCTTTTGTCAACCAACCACTTGATGACCATCATGGGCGGTTTTGAAATCATGAACGAAATGATGCGCATGATTCACCTGCCCCAATGGAACGCCGCGTGGCTCGACCATGCCGCCCGCTACAAGGCCATGGCGCAGAAAGTGCGCAACAACCATTTCCGAGTGAGCAGGCTTTTGGCCTATGCCGCCTACAAGAAAAGAAACAACGCGATGGCCCGTGAGGCGTGGACAGACCTCCTGAAAGCCATGGGAAGCGGCAAAGACCCACAACGGCAAATGAGAACCATTATGCCCCCCGAGGTGCCGGCACGACAGGACGAAATACAAATGATGAGCACCAACCACGCCGCCACTTGGGCCCTCGATGCCATCTACATGCAGGAGGTCATACCGATTCCCGACAATGCTATAGTTTTCTAACATTATATGAACAACAAAAACCGATTCTCCGACTTTCTGAAACCCCTGATGCCTTTTATTGCGGCAGCATACGGCGTCGCGCTCATCTATCTGACGGCATTGCCAATCGACGGCAACGAAACAGGCATTGGGGGCGAAATGCTTTCGTGGTTGTTATCATTGGCGGCCATCGGGCTGACATTGGTCATTGTCGGCAGGGTGGAGCCGAAATTGTTTCCCCCAGCCCGGCAATTTCCCCTGAAACGGCCCGCATGGCGTGTCTTCTTGGGGTTGTTGCTCATTGCCCCATTGTGGCTGGTGATAGAGGGATATGTGGTATATGGCCTCACGTCGCTCGCTTACGCCGTGCAGATGGAGCCGCTGAACTATTCTACCTCGGAACTTCGCGAAGACCTGCTCGCCGGCGTTCATGCCGTGTTGCTTGCCCCGGTGCTCGAAGAGCTGTGCTTCCGTCAAATGGCCATCTCTCCCTTCCGTCGCCGGGGCGCACAGATTGTGGCGTGCGTGGTGATGGCCGTGTTGTTTGGCATGCCCCATGTGCGCAATTCCCCCGGAGCCTTTCTCGCCGCCATGGCTTACGGCCTGGTGTTCATCTTATCGCGAAACATCTGGTATGGTGTGGCGCTCCATGCCGGCCACAACCTCTGGGTTACGCTCTTTGCGCTCTACTGCTGTCTGGGGCTCGGCGACATACAAATGGCCAGAACTCCGGTCATCTACCTGCTTGACGTGAAAGCCATTGTGGGCAGTGTGGTCTTGGCCGTAGTGGGATTATTGCTGATTTTCAAAAAAAGATAGTGCTTCCCGACTCCTCCCGTAAGGAGGGATTTTAAGTTTTGAATTCTTAATGATGAACTATGGCGGCAGCAAAACTCATAACTCACACCTCATAACTAAGCCCCCGTATCATGACATCTTTCCAGAAAATCCTTATCATTTATTTTGTTGTTATCAACGTGATAACATTCATTGTATATGGCCTTGACAAGTGGAAGGCCCGCCATTCCCAGTGGCGCATCTCCGAGGCCATGTTGCTGGGCCTGGCCGTCATCGGAGGCAGCATCGGCGCTTTGTCGGGCATGCAGGTCTGGCGGCATAAGACCAAGCACAAGAAGTTCAAATATGGCGTGCCGCTCATCTTGCTGGCCCAGATTTTCCTTGCTTCCCTGACATCATTCAAGTGAAGAGTGAAAAGTGAAGAGTGAAGAATTTGCTGCCGCCATCGTTGTAGGTCCGGTAGGAAATTCTTCACTCTTCACTCTTCACTTTTCACTTTTCGTTTTTCACTTAAAATCAGGAGCGGGCGAAATGCAATCTCACGTTGTTGCGCAATGTAAGGTTGAAGATGTCCTCATACTTGTCGTACTGCTGCTTGCTCAAGATGCGCTTCATCTGCTTCTTGTGGCGAGCCACGCTTTTCCTGACCGACCAGAAATCTCCCTGACGGGCCATGGCCGTGGAGAATTGTTCCATAGAGATCCTCACCGGCTCCGTCTGCTCCTCAGTCAGTTCCAGGAAGCAGCTCATGCGCCTGAAGGTTTGCGACTCATCATTATTCTGGGCGTTGGCGTTCATTGCCATTACTGTCATTGCCACGAAGGCGATAATCAACTTTTTCATGTTTCTTGTTATTTTGGGTTATTAATACTTGTTTGTCTTAATTCTGATGCAAAGGTATGAAATAATGAGACACATTCCAAATCACTTTCGACGATTGCCCCCCTGTCTTTCGACGTTTGCCCCCGATTATTCGACGTAAGGGTTTTCAGGGTTTGGTCGAAATGGCCGCTTTCTTATTACGCCGTACTTGCGGACCCGTTTCTTGCGCCCAAAAGACGGGTAAGGACATGGGGTAAAATTGGTAAAAAATATTGACAAAATTACGAAAATTTTGGCCGTTTTGTAACCGGTTGATAATCAGTGGCTTTTAAAACAGCCCAAGTTTGACCGCAAATTTCTCTGCTCAATCTTCAAGATTTCTCCTCTCAATCTTCAAGATTTCTCCTCGAAATTTGCGGTCAAACTCTTTTGGGGACCAAAATTTCATTGAAAAATATTGACAAAACAAATGCCGCCTTAACTCGCTTTTTTGTAGTTCATGAGTCCGCGAGTTCAGCCATTTCGGGAACAGTATAACAATCCCACCAATAATGCCAGTCGCACCAGGAAACCGCCTGAACACGGCATTCCCGGTGCGACTGATGTGTGCGTTGCCCGCCATTTACCCGTAAGAGGGGAAAACAGGGCTGAATTTGTTTCTCGAAGGATGCTTGTTGATAATGGTAAATTGGAATTTATATGCTACTCTCCCATTCCTTTTTCGTGATGCAAGTGATATGCTCTGTCCGCAGCTCACCCGGCAATTGAGAAGGAACGTTTTCTTTTGTCATCTGATACTTAAAGCCACACTTCTCTTGTACGCGC
>JAEEGL015171099.1_pt1 | contig 22628 bp, 11 predicted proteins | sample 9134231 | NCBI WGS metagenome assembly JAEEGL01 (sample SAMN16246548, study PRJNA631951) | gut metagenome | biome: gut microbiome; feature: rumen; material: fiber-attached | host: Bos | place: Iran: Karaj | collected 2018-10
AAAAGGTAAGAATCAGCCTACCATTGAGACTTTACAGCGGCTTCTTACTCCTATGGGCATTTCGCTTGCTGAGTTTTTCAACGAGGACGAAGATGTTTCCTACCTGAATGACCGGGAAAAGGAGCTTGTCGCAGCGTTCAGAGCTATGCCTGATGATTCGGCAGAGCTTTACTTACAGTTAGGTAAGAAACTGAATCAGGAATAAGATACCGATAGAGGACTTTAAGGCGAAGTCCTCTTTTTTCATTAACTTTGAATCCAGTGGGTTCAAAGTGGCTGCTTATAACTGAACGAAAACTTTTGAAAAAATTAGCTTTGTAAATATATCGTCGATCTGCTTGGCGATGCTTTTGGACTCAATTTTAGTACCAAGCTCTATATTGCCTTGCTGACCATGATATGATAAATTTGCTGAGGTAATTAATGTGGAATATCCGTCAACGGATAAGACTTTAGCGTGTAATGCTGACATCTTATCATCAGCATCAGGTTTATAATTGTATATGTTTAAGAATCGACTCTTATAACGCAAAATCTTATCGAATTCTTGCTGACTTTCAATGTCATTGACGAAGAACTTAACAAAAATACCGCGCTGGCTTTTATTTATTATCACATCAACTAAATCGGAAAAATAGGAGGAGAGTGAATATCCTGTAATAAGAATATTTCTTTCTGCGCTATTAATCATTGAATTAACAACGCTCATGGTTGTTCTTGCGTTAATTGCAAAAGAAGGCGGTGCAGTAGCGACGATTGACACTTTATCTGTGTCATTAGAAGCAATAGCTTCAGTTATCAACTCTGCTATATCCTCACATTTTTGATGAGATAGCTCAGGGTAATTCCTTTTTAGTAATTCCACAGAATTTGATGTACCGTTTGAATAATCGCTTTTTATCGTATTGATTAGGATCTCTTTATTTATATCTCTACCTGGCATAGTTCATTCACCAATTCTTTAAAGTATGAGGTTTCTTCACGTCCCGGAACGGGTACAACAAGTCCTCTGTCAAGCATCCTATTTCCGTTTTCACAAGCAGTTTCAGATATCATACAGCAAGAATGACAAGCTGCACCGTTAGAGTTCTTACCAGCAGGGAGAGTATTCATACATTCAGGATCATTGGTGCAAACAAGAGCTTCTTGGAAAGCATCTTTCATGAGCCTTGTCATCTGATCGATAGTACCTAATTCAACTAAACCGCCAAGCGAACCTTCTTTGTCAGCACTGCCTGTATACAGCAATACTCCCGACATCTTTTCGCTAAAATAAATTCGTTCTCTTATAGCTGAAGATGAATAACCTGATGACATGGACATTTGCTTTATCAAAAGATGAGCAAATGTATGCATGAGAACATAGACAGCATTACGCATAACTGAAATTGTCCAGCCCTTTGATTCACAGAAATCTCTGTACGAATCTGAATACTTCTTTGATATGGTTTTTACAGTTTCAGAACTCATCCATTTTTCAATCTGTTCTTTTTTAAACTCAATGAAAATGCCTTCGCCATTAACTTCCGCAGCAGGAAGCCAGCGCTCTGCACCGCTTCCTTTGCTAAGTGCAACGATATTAGGCTGATTATCTGCATCTGGATCAGGAGCATCTACTCTTGTAAAACCAAGAAGAACTCTTACTTCTCTAAGCCTTGTTACTCGTATTATTCTTTCAAAGTATTTTTTTAGGTATTGGGGCAATGGATCTTCCTCTGCCTTAAAATGCTTCTTATTTGATTCATAGGCAGGATCGTCATGATGAGTAATGGCGTTATACTCCATCTGCTTGATTTCAGTGAATTCTTTTATGTTATTAAGACGATTGTATAATGCATCCTGGTATTCATCAAACGAATAAGTAGAGAAAAACTTATCAAATGCGGTTTTAATACCGACATCTTCACCTAAGACCTCTTTTAATAGCTCAATATCATGAAGATGATCATCAATTAAATTGTATAGTGGATTGATCCATGGAGGAATTGATATTGCACTTTTGGTAACAGCAAAATACACGTTTGATGCACCACGCTGTGAAGGGATAACCTGTTTATTACAGTGATCCCCTTTATGCAAAGGACGAAATGGATGCCGTCCCTGACAACTTAATTCTTCAAAATTATCACGCTGTGTAGCTCCGCTCATATTACGTTTATCTCCGCAGGAGCACTCAACCCACATATCCGCAAGTGTAGATGTATTTCCTATGGAATACATTTTTAACTCGCCATTACATTGTTTATTCCCATGATGAACCCACCATTTCCAAGGGAAATCATGCATATGCCCATTTTCGCATATAGTAATAAATCGAGATGGGTAAGCTGGACGATGACATTTAGGGCAACTGATTCCATATATTAAGTATCTATCTAAATCAAAATTCTTTCTTGCATCAAAAAGATGACCACATTTAATGTTAGAACAAACATGGTAATATGGAAAAGTTACTACTGGTATGTCACATTTTCCACTTGTACGTGGCATATAAAAACAATTGACACGCAAATATGAAGCCAGTCTTCCATCAACTATTCTTTGTCCTTTTTCTTTCCAGTATGGAAGATCAAGTATAGTGACTGAATCTTTAACTGCATCAACAATAGCACCTGGACCGAAAGTAGTTATAATCTGATTGGGACGCAGTTCGCCAAGTTTGTTATTATTATACTCAGACATTTTATTCCTCCGTGTAATAGTACATATTCGCTGTACTTTCGACTTCACGCATAGACCTCAGTGTAGGCTTTTCAGTTTCAATATGTGGCTGATCATAGGAATTCATTAACCTATTGTAGTGTTTAGTATCAACGACATAATATCGTACCTTCTTAATCTGAGAAGCTTGAAGCTTCCACCAATCAATGAACTGGTCAATTTCGTTTTCAGCATCTATTTTAGCTGACGGTTTAATGATATTAAGTCGTTTAATAATTAGTTTTTTCACTGAAATAAGTTGATCGTCAGTCATTGAATTGATTAAAGAAGCAGCTGCGTTTTCAGCCATTTCAGGATAGTTCAACCTAATAGCTGATATTATAAGTGCGTGCATAACTCTGTCTCTCGCTCTTGCAGAGAAAGGAGTTGCTGTAGTTCCTTCTACGAACCTGTAAAGCTGTGAATGATAACCAGTGAAATTCTCATAATGAGATAAGTCACGAGGACGGTAAGCATTATAAAGAGTAACCACTAACCCAGGAAATGCTCTTCCTATTCGGCTCGTAGCCTGAATATATTCAGAATTCTGCTTAGGCTGACCAGTTACAACCATCAATCCGAGTCTGTCAACATCCATACCTACAGCTATCATATTAGTAGCAATAGCTGTATCAAGGCAATCTTTTGATTGATAGTTTATTTCGAGCTGATTTAGTTTTTCAGGGATTTTATAAGAAGCCATACGAGATGTTATTTCAACGTTATGGAAAAGGTTTCGATAACTATCAAAACTATACTTCTTGATTATTCTTTTTATTCTCTTCGGGATGTCGTCTTGTAGCAATCTTACAGCACCGCCAAGCTCACGTATACTGTTAAAATAGCCCACTAACGTATAATAAGGATCAATTACATCTTTAAATTCATCTTGACAAGAGTAATTATGTGCTGTCTGAAGAATGATAGAATAAACTCTCAATAATGCAGTTTTTACAGATTGTCCTGGAGCACAAATACCAACATATTTACGGAACGGATCATTTTCGACAGGTATTTCTTTGATAAAGAAGCTATCGCCAATTTCAAAACCGCTTGGAGGAAACTGCGTTGTATGTTGTCTTGCATACAAGCATTTTGCCTGAGCTTCGGCGTTTTTGATTGTCGCCGTAGAAACTACATATTTAGGCTTTATTCCGTCATATGTACACATATCTTCGATTATAGTCTCATATGCTCCATAAACTGTGCCAAGAGGTCCAGTGATTAAGTGAAGCTCATCCTGAATGATTAGTTCAGGCGGCAAAAACTGTTTAACAGGAGATAAAGTAGAAGCTGCCAATGAATCAGTTTTATTATGTCTCTGAGGATGGTCTTCACCTATAGCAACATATCCATCTCTGCTGCATTTACGGTCAACACGTCCAAAAAGAGCGTTTGTTCTAACTTCCCATGGTAAATTTGCGAATTTATCAACTGTTGAAAGAATTATTGTAGGGCATTTAGCGTATATTTCTTCGTCAACTAAGTATACAGGCAATGCAATTCTATCATCTTTATATCTGTAGAATTGACAATTTAAGTTTGAACAGTGGATCTCAATAGATTTTTTATCAATATCTATATTGAAATTTTCCTCGTTTAAAGGTTTACCACAGAAAGGGCAATTGAGAAGCTGTTTATAAACAAGATTCCTTGCTTTCTTTGCATTGTAAGGTTTATCTGGATTCTCTTTAAATTCGTCAAATTTGTTAGGAGTTACGCCGCCTCCAACCCAAAAACCGATACTAATAGGCTCATTTCCATATGATTGCGGCTTTTGTCGTCTTATTATTTCCGCTGCAAGAACCATTTTGGTTATACGATCTCTTTGTTGTGTTGTAAGAAGACGTAGAGTATATCTAAGGATAATTGTAACTCCGCCATCACGTTCATACAAAGAGAAATCCTCTTTTCGCAGCCTTCTGTTTGCTATTACAAAAGCCATAAGTCCTAAATATGCTTCTGTTTTACCACCACCTGTCGGGAAATACAGAAGATCGACTATATCTCTGTCCTTATGTTTAGGATCAACAATACCCGAAAGGTTCATCAGGATAAAGGCAATCTGGAACGGACGCCAGCCGAAATTATTTTCATCGATCTTAGGGTTAATGAAATCAAGGAAACTACATGATATACCTGCACCGTTTTTCTTTGAAAATCGTTTGATACTGTTCTGGAGGAAAATAACACGATTCATAAAGCAAAACGCTTCAAATGTTATATCATCATTGTCGATTAATGTTATTCCTTCTCTGATTCGGCTCAGAGCTTCTTTACAACGCTCAACAACTAAGTTGCCGATTTTTTCTCTGAAAGCATCATCTTTCATTCTTTCATTTGTTTCAAGAGTTTCCGAAATCCACTTCTCATATGAATCAGCAAGTGTATTTAATTTGGAAATAGTTTCTGATTTCTTGGATTTTACAGACATATCTGAAGTCGAGAAATAGTTTTTATCAAACCCTTCTAAAGCTGCACTTACTCCTGGAAATTCATACTCTGGTATAAAAGAAGACTTTATATATGTTGATTTGCCGTTTACAGGCGTATCCCATAAAGCAGCACATCCACGTCCACGACCTAATATAGGACGCTGTTCAAAATAAAATTCATCAGATGCAAGTATTTTTCTGCATATATGTTCAGCAATAAAAATAGGTTGCTGTAACTCTGAATATGCTTTAAGTTCTACCTGAAACATAATTCTCTCAGCAGCTCTATCAGCATTTATTCTTTTATTTATAACGTATGCCGTAACAAGCGAATAATTACCTTTAAGCGAGATCCGAGATACATATACGTGTACATTTGAATCAATCTTTAGAGAGTACTCTTTTGTGCGAGAAAAGTCTTCAAAATTTATAGTTAGGGTTTCTGACATTGGTTGACGATTATAGATGGTTCTTGTATGTTCTTTCTCGTCTTTGCCCATATACTTTTCTGAAGATTTAGTGTAATCTCCCCATGATACATCAAGCAAAATACTCTTTGTTTCATCGGAAATATAAAAACTTATACCAATAGAAGAAGGAAGCTGAAAGCGAGTAGTCATTATCGGCTCATTATCATCTTCTTCGCCAGCGGTATAATCTTCCTCATCTTCATAGTTTGCATCTGTATCGATTTCCTGCTCATTTTCATCGGAGTTTTCTTCGCTCTGAACATCAAGCATACCAACAAGATATGCAAAACGAGGATTCTCATCAAGCACTTCATACGGCTCCATAGGACCGATAAGATCAGTTCTCATGTCGTCGATTATGTGCTGTCTAACCTCAGAATACTTGAATCTATCAGCCATAGTTAATCCTCCTTAACTGAATGGGCTGTTCCAAGAGTGAATTTGCATGAATTACCTAGTTTTATGTTGTCATCTGAAACCAATCTATAATGCCATGTTTTATGATCAGGATCAGCTGATGATGCAAATCCACACCACTTAATACCTTCTTTTGCTTTAGCAATTACTTCATCAGAAGTTACATCTTTAAGAGCTTTAACTTCCACCATATATTTATCAGAGGAGGTTTCAACAAGGAAATCAGGGTTATACTGCTGTCCGGCTTTCCAGAATAGACCTAACTGATTTAACGGTGGTTTGATCCAACGAATAACATCAGGATCTTCCTCGAGAATAATAGAAAACAGTCTCTCGGAATCACTGTCAAATGCATTTGAAGGATAATATGATTTCTTATAGCCTGTAAACAGATATTTCTTAATATTTGCTTTGTCAGTAAAAGGCTTATCAAATTTTATTTGTCCATCGTCCTTGACACTCTTAATGAATTTCTTGAAAATAATGAGGTCTTTCTGAACCAAATGGATATCTTCTGTCTGTCTTTCTACGTGTTCATATATTTGTTTGCGAATGTCGTTAATAATCATTGAAGCATAGCGTCTGACAATCTGCTTCTTTTCTTCTTCATTTCCGTCTATCTGAGAAAGATACTGTTCAACTACATCGATAACAAAATCAGCATCATCAAATGACAATTCACTTATTGTATCAAGAAGCATACACGCAAGCGTATTCATAGCATCGTTCACTTCGAGTATCTGTGCATCTATTACTGCGAGAAGTTTTTGATTAATAGCATCGAAACGTTCAATCTGTGCCTTAGCCACTTCAAAGTCAGTAATAGAACGCTTAACTTCAAAACGCTTAAACTTTACCTCAGATGTAGTTTGAACGAGTATTTTGGGAACAGATATAGCTTTAACAGCGTATTCAACAAGAGATTTAGAGAAATCTTCCTCAGTCATCATCTTAGAAGGCGATTGTTTCGGTTCAATTGCAGTATTTGATGTAGATGGTTCATTTGTTACTGAAGAACCGCTTGCTGTGTTGGAGGAAGATTCACCGTTCATATCAAACAACGTCATTTGTCCATCATCAGCTGGAGTTTCATCAGTTTTGGATTTTCGCTGTGTAGCCATGAAATTCTTTTTGTATTCTTCGTAGATTTCATGCTGTGTCTTAGGATTACTGATATCAGTAAATGACTTAACACCTGCTGCAGCGATAGCATCATCAAAGAGTGAAAGTTGTTCATCGCTTGCAGAAGCTGTAACATCTACCGATTCTGTATGTTCAACACTTTGTGAATCAAGGTCACGATAGCGGAAGATATCACTACTCTTTATTTCGTCAACCAATTCTCGGTAATGATCATGAGCAACGATATCAAGAGTATCGATTTTTTCATCTCCTGTCTGCTCTCCAAAAGGTAATCTAAGACCTCTACCGATGGTTTGCATAGCAAGAATATCACTTTTGGCAGCATTGAGCGGAATTATCGTAAACAGGTTGTTTACGTCCCATCCTTCTTTAAGCTTGTAGACGTGCAATACAATCTCAACTGGATTTGAAGAACTCTCAATAGAAAGCAGAAGTCTTACGTTTTCTTCTGATTCTTCTCCGGTTTGTTTTGAGTGTATTTCAATAACTTTGCCTTTGTATTTTCCCTTCAGGAAGTCATCGCTGTCTATTTTTTCACGGATTTGCTTAGCATGATCTGTATCTTTACAAGCAATGAGAACAATAGGCTTAACATAATCAATGTGGTTATTGCTGCAATACTCCCTTAAAATAGCCTTACGATTTTCGTGTAACGTAAGTCCGTCACGAATTTTCATTTCTTCTATATCTTCCCGACTGTATCCGGCGGTATTAGAACGTCCCATAACAACAGGAATTTTTAAAAAGCCCTCAGTAGCACCTCTGGCAATGTCATAAGCGTAGATAATGTTTGATGTTGATTTAGGGGTTGCAGTGAATTCAAGACCGAGTATAGGCTTGAGATAATTGATTGCTTTCATTGAAGCAGGGGCATAGTAACGATGTGCCTCATCCATACAGATAACAAGATCGTCGAACTGAGCCAGTACATCAGCAAAAGATGCACCGAGCGTTTCCTTGAACTTATGGAAGTTAAACTCTGTATCAGTCTTACTATTGAAGATCTTACCGATATTGAAAATGAAAAGCTGAATATCTGAGGTATTATCTACAAACATAGAAAGCTGTTCAAACCTGACAGGATAACGGTCGTAGTTTTCTCCGTCATAGACCTTTGGCTTGCCCATTTCAGCTTCAAGTCCCTTAAATATGTACTTAGGGTGATTAGGATTTGTCTCTTTACGAAGTTTATCATATATTGTGCTACCCGGAGCGAGAATGAAGAAATGCTTATAGCCCTTGGTTTTATAGAGATAATAGATGCTGGCTCCCATAAGGCGAGTCTTACCGATACCGGTAGCCATAGCATAGCAGAATGAAGGAAACTCAAATTTTGAATTTACTGTTCTCTGATTCTCGCAATTCTCAGAAGCAACGGCTTCTACAGCGGTTTTATCGTCATTCTTATAATCACAGTGAGAGCTTATTGCATCGAGGTAGGAAAGCGCTTCTTCTTGTGGCGTTCTTAAACTCATAGCATAGCTTATACTTTTTACAACGTCAGCCATTACTGTACCTCACATTCAAAATCGCATTTTTCTAATAAATCTTTCGGAATTTTCTTTACTTCGATATTTTCAGGCAGATTCATATCTGACTGAATAGAAAGTCCATAAACAAGTAAGGACTGTCCTACAGCAAGATGCGAAGCTATTGATTTTAGATAGCTTACATTTACGAATTCCTTAGTAACGTGAATGAATCTTCTTTCGGAAGAATTGCCGTGGAATACATCGTCAGGCTTATACTTGAATCCTTCAATTTTGCAGATAGCTTCACAGAGCATCTCGAACGTATAATCAGGGTTAATCTGATAAATAGGAAGTTTATCATTTTTCACAAGGAGACTTGGTGCGAGTTCATAGAAGTGATATCCTCCACCGCCGTGCCAATTTACTGCCTTAGATATGCCACCTGTGTCTTCACCTGAAACAACCATATCAAGTCTTTTTTTACAGTGTGAATATGCGTGATCACCCATTTCGATTCCAATATAGTTTCTACCCATTTTATGTGCAACAGCTGCTGTTGTTCCAGAACCTAAGAAACTATCGAGTATCCAATCTCCCTCTTTTGTTGACAGCTCAAGGCAACGTTTTATCAGGGCTTCAGGTTTTTTACTTTTAGGGAAATCTACGCCACCCTCATTATGAATGTTATTAGATAAAATGTCATCCCATAAACTGGTTAAAGGTTCTCCAGCAACGTATTTTCCATCAATTTTCTTTAATTTATCTTTATAAAAAATTATTCTTTTTCCGCCTGTAAGAATAATATCAGAATATCCATCTCTTACTTGTCTGTATATTTTATCTGGATTACTTCTTGATATATCTATATACTCTCTTGTAGCTGCCCCAACATTTTTGTAGTCAGGATTGACCAATTGTATAACGGATTCACAATTGTTAATTACAAAATCATCTATTTTTTCGGGAGAATTCTTTATAATTGCCCTCGCTTCCTTAATAGATACTCCTTGAGCTTGAGCAAAAGCTTCTGTTAATGTAGTAATTATCCATTTCTCACATGGGTCATTTATGTTTAATATATAATTTCCGTATCTTTTATCACGTTCGCCTCTATCAGTATATACTCTGTTAGGATGCCAGTAAGTTTTATCTTTAGCATATATAACAATAAAATTAGTAACACTGACTATTCCAGGATTTATAGCCTTGTGACCAGTTGCTGATGCTTGTTTAAATGATACAATTGAAACTCTATTGTTTCTACCAAATATCTCATCTAATAATACGATCAAATATCCTAACTCATTATCATCGATATGAACAAACAGAGTTCCATCATCAGAAAGAAGACGATGTAGTATTTGAACTCGTGATTGCATGAGGCTTAGCCATATAGAATGCTCAACACCATCGTCATAGTTTTCAAATGCTTGTCCTGTATTAAATGGAGGATCAATATATATGCATTTTATTAATCCACTATATTCCTTTTCAAGAGCTTTTAAAGCTATTAGGTTATCTCCATGAATAAGCATATTCTTACTTGAAGGATCACCGTATGACTTTGCCTTATCCTCAATAAGAATTCGAGGTTCTATTTTTGATTCCTCATACTTGCCAACCCATGTGAGTTCAAGTTTACCAGTTTTCTGCATAATAATATCTCCTAAAACTTTAATACGATATTGATGACTAACACAGGCGATATTTCAAACTGCTTGTTGAATTCAGCAATTTCTTTTTCGCCCTCATTTTTAAACTCAGTGCCTTTTTGATGAAAAGCGGCTTGATAGTTTTCAAGTGCTTTTTTCTTTTCTGCGATTTTCTTTCTTATGTCTATTTTCTCATAGAAATTAGTAGATGCCTTCTCTTGCTCCTGTATAGCTTCGATTTCAGCTTGCATATCCTGATAATCAGCAACAAGCTGATCCATCTGTATACGTTCCCAGTTTTCGATTTTTCGTTTGTTGTATTCGATAATCGGAGCGGTTTGCTGTTGATATTTCAATAGCATCTCCGAGCAAAGTTTATCATATACACGTTTATATGCTTCTGATTCATCTTTACTTGGAGAGAAAGTATGGACATCAGAATCGTTGATCTTCTCTATGACTTCTACAAGCTCAGGCTCGCTAACGTTTATATATGTTCCTTCTGAATTACAAAGAAGAAGTACGGGGAATAATAACGATGTAGAATTGCAGAATGAACCGATAAATAGAGTACCATGTTCACAGAACGTTTTCATACACTCATTATTTAATTCAAGGTATCTCAATCCGCCTTCTGCTCTTGTTTCAGTATAATCGCTCCAGTATTCAACCTCACGGAGGTATTCAGCGATTTCTTCCTTTGTTTTATCCAATGAAGCCTCTTTGGCATTACTACTCTCCGTCAGCAGCAAAGAACGAAGCTGTTTTGCTTTCTTGTCGCGCTTGGCGTTAAGCTTTCGGTCGAGTTTATCAAAAGCTTTCTTAAATTCAGCGGTTGTATTACATGACTGGTAGATCTCAAGGATCATTTTTTCAAAGCTTACGCCTGATTCCAGCACTCCGAGAGCGATATCTGATGCACCGAATACACCTTCAAACAGCTCAAATTTCTTTGAAAGGATCTCGTATACTCTCTGATCTGCTGCGTTCTGTGTGTTTAAAAGGTTGATAGCGACAACATCATTCTGCTGCCCATAACGATGACATCTACCGATACGTTGTTCTATTTTCATAGGATTCCATGGCAAATCATAGTTGATCACTGCGTTGCAGAACTGAAGGTTAAGACCTTCTGAACCTGCATCTGTACATATGAGTATCTTTGCGTTGTTTTTGAAATAATCAACGATAGCGTGCTTGTATTCCACACTTCTGCCGTAATTGACCTTGCCGAAGTTCTTGACCTGCCAAGCACGGTATAACTCTTTTGACATAGCATCATCAAAATCACCGTTGAAAAGAACAATATCATCATCTTGATATCCTTCTTTTCTAAGCTCATTTGCTATATATTTTTGAGTACGTTTTGATTCTGTAAAAACTACAACCTTCTGCGATATTTCGTGCTCTTGCTGATAATCGAAAGCGATTTTAATAGCTGATTTCAGCGCTTGGAGCTTAGCGTTTGTGGTAATTCTATTAGCTACAGCAATTATTGCATCAATTTCATCTATTTCAGACTTTATATACTGCTTTTGAATCACAGTATCTTCATCGTCAGGTTCTTCAAAGCCGGATTCGTCAATTTCATCCTCAACATAGCTCCAGAATAAATCGAAGCCTTCCTGGGCGTTAGCTGATCTTGTGCCTTCATATAGCTTTTCAAGCCTTTGTTTTAGGACTTCAAAGGTTTCTATTAAAGCAAAGCTTGAAGATGCAAGCAATTTACGTATAACAAGGATAATAAGCCCTCTGTTTGAAGTCGGAATAGAATATAGAATGTCTCTTTTCAGAAAGTCGTTTACTCTTTGATATAATTCAATTTCATCAACTGAAAGAGAAAAGTCAACTGTTTTACATATCCTTTTCTTGAAGTTCATGTACTTAGCAACGTCTTTTCTGAGTGTACGATACAAGACAGGGAGTAATTCATGCTTTAAATCTGCATAGTCCTGATCATTTACATATTGTTTTACAAATACTTTTTCGCTGCCAAATATACGTGGATCTATAAACGATATTAATCCATGAAGGTCAGTCAACGAGTTTTGAAGAGGTGTAGCTGTAAGCAAAATTTTCGGAATTCCTTTCGACAACTCAAAAAGGTTCTTTGCTCTCTTAGTTCCGTGAAAAACATTTCTAAGATTATGTGCTTCATCTATAATAATAAAATCCCATTTTGCTTTTGGAAAGGCTTTCATAAGCTTTGATGAATAAGCATATGATGTGATTATTATGCTCTGTTTTGAGCTATCGGTCAACCTTGAAGCCCAATATTTAAAATCCTTCTCAACTGTTTGCTTATCAAGAATATAGGAGGTTAAGCCGAATTTTTCTAAGAGTTCGATTTCCCATTGTTTTCGTAACGACGCAGGCAGTGAGATAAGAATATGATTTTTGCCTGAGTCTATTACATATTTCAGGACAAGACCTGCCTCTATTGTTTTTCCTAAGCCTACTTCATCAGCCAATACGATTCCGCCTGTTTTTAAAGCTTGTATAGCTGCACAGAATGCATTGATCTGATGTGGGTTAAGCTCAATATTTGCGTTTAAAAGAAAATGAAATGGCGATTCTTCCAACTCTATTTTCTTGTATTTACTATACTGTTCAAGCAGTAGATTGTGTTTCACTGTTATCACCCTCATATAGCTCTTTGAAAATCCCCATGGCTATCCCTTTTGCCATGATAGGGGGAACTGCATTTCCTATTTGAATATACTGTGCAGTGCGCGGCCCTTCAAAGAAATAACTATCAGGGAAGGATTGTATTCTTGCGGCTTCTCTGACGGTTATAGAACGGTGCTGGTTTATATCCGGATGAATAAAATAATGTCCGTCTTTCGACAAGTGTGCTAAAATAGTGTGGCAATAGGCTTCATCGCCTTCAACAACTTTAAATCTATCGGTGAATGAATGCCTGTTTTTGTGTGTTTTCAGTTCTTCAGGCAAGTCGTTATAGTTTAGCCTTTTATGTCCATCGTTCCATAATTCAATCGCTCTGCGATATATACTTATATCACGATCATTATTATTTCGGCTTGAGTGCAAGGTCAGAACGTCGCTTGAAGTCCTGATGCCAGACTCGGTCACGTAGTTGCTTGCCTTGGTTTTTGAATACTTATCCGAGCTTTCACCAGGTAACAATTTCGGTAAATCTTTGAACAAGTCGTTTACTACTGAATTTGTTTTGATTTCGATAAAATCAGGATACTTTAATCCACTATTTTTCAGCCAGCCAACAATTATCATTCTGCGTCTATTCTGTAGAACTCCAAAATAACTTGCGTGTTGTTCTCTGCACTCTATCTCATAACCTATACGTTTAAGATACTTTTGAATGTTTTTCCATGTAGAACCACCATTTGCGGATATAATTCCCATTACATTCTCAAAAACAAACATTTTAGGCTGGTATTTCTTTAAGAAACGTCCGTAGAGCTTATATAAGAAATTACGAGGATCCTCTGACATAGGAGTATCCATATGACTGCTTTGTGCTCTTCCAACAAGAGAATAAGCTTGACAAGGCGGCCCTCCGATAACTACATCTACAGAATTAATGCCTTTTATCTTCATAATTCCGTCAATAGTTTTAAAAATACCAGGTAAGGTCTTATCTGACATTGTTTCATGAATAATAGTTTTGGTAATTGAAGCTGGTATATGCTCCATAAATTGATCACGAGTTATTTTACCTGATAAGTACTTTGTGTAGATGCTGAGATTATTAGTTTCCTTTAAGTAATAATATGCGCTCCTCGTTTCCAATGTCTTGGCAGCAAATTCATTCATTTCAACGTGAGCTATCGGTTTAAATCCAGCCTGAACAAATCCTTCTGATAAACCTCCGGCACCCGCAAATAAATCGATAAAATTATATCTGTGCTGTACAGATGATGCTGACATAGTTCTCCCTCATTTTTTGATTTATAAATTAACTAAGTGCCATAATAGGGCATAGAGTATTGCTCAGTGTAAGATGAAATGGAACTGGTTTAAATAGCAATACAAATGGATATTATACATTGTCTATTATACCACATTTTCGAAGAAAAAGCAAGAAAAAAGAACAGCATTTTTGTGAATTCTGTTAAATCATACAAGATTGAAGTGGTTGCACTTCAATTGTTTACTATTTCAATAATAAAGAGGACTATGAATTATCATTCAAGTCCTCTTGTAGTAATTCAAGTATTAAAAAATCCAAGTGCGGGATTGTCAGGCAATCCGACAATTGAAGCGCGGTCAAGGAAGCAATTGAACCGTTCACAAGATGTTTCAGGAAGGAGTGTACAGTCATGGCAGGCAGCATAATTTAGATTTTTATAGCCTTGCTTCATTGAAGATATACATAACGGATCTCCGCTGCACCAACTTGCTCGATCAAGCATACTATCCATTATTTTTTCAAATATATCTTTATTATCAGCTATACTTATAAGTCCGCCAAGACTACTATCGCTGTCAGAAGAAGATACAAATATAAGAACACCGCACATCTTCACTTCATCTTTGTCATTGATCTCGCTGTATATCTTTTCTCTTATAGATGCTGCACTATATCCGCAAATGTTAGAAATCTCACGAATGAATAAGTGAGCAAAGGTATGAAGCATAACATAGGTTTCAGAAAATGCATCTAATGTAAATTTGCTATCGTCCATTGCTTTCTTCATTCTTCTGTACCGTGAAGAGTTTTCTTTTCTCCATTGTGAAATCTTTTCATTGTTAAATCTTATAAAGATACCTTCGCCAGTCAATTCAACAGCAGGCAGCCAAGGCTTAGGATACTGAGAAATAGCTACACTATTAGACTCGTTACGAGTTATTCTTGTAAATCCAGTAAAAGCCTGCGTAACAGTTAGCCTGTCAACTACAACAAGCTGTTCAAAAAACTGATGGTATCTTTCAGGAATAACTGATGTATATGAGGAGAACTTGTCTTCATTTGAATTAGATTCTTTTGAAAGAATGGCATATTCATCTTCATAAACTGATAATTCCGATCGTCTCTGATTATGTTCTTTAGAGAACTTTACATCCTTCCATGATCTCATGATTTCTTCATCGGAAACAGTTTCATTATGAATAAGCTTTCTTATTGCGAAAATAACCTTATTTTCATCGACTTCTTCAACAGCTTTTATTATTTCATAATTCTTTTGAATACAGCTTACGTCCTTTCTGCTCCAAGGTGGAATCAGTAAAGCAGCTTTTGTTATAGGAAAATACACGCCGGATGCTGAACGTAATCTTGCTCTCATTTTATCATTACAACCATACTGAACTCTTGCATATGGATTTTTAAAATGAGGATGCTTACAGGTACAACGGAACTCCGAAAGAGCATTTTCAGAAAAAACCTGAACCATACTTCTTGTGCTCTTGCATTCAGTACATTCAAGTCGTAAGCTGTCAATATCCGTTCTGTTGTAAATATTGAGCATTTTAATTCTTGGTGACTTTACACCTGATGGACATGGCTTTCCATAATGCACCCACCAATCATAAGGAAAATCGTCCATATGACCTCTTGTACATACTACGATAAAACGAGAAGCGTTCAGAATATTTTTGCATTGTGGGCATCTATGACGGTCTTTAATATTTAACTCTCTGAAATCGTAAAGGTTACCGCATCTGGAACAATGAAGTTTCTCAGGAAATACATATGAAGTGATATTCTTTCCTTTGGAAAAGTGGTTTGTGTTTTGCGTAGTCTTTGGCATTAAAAAGTATTCAGCTTCTGTAATAACAGAAAGGTTTTCGTTGAATATTTTTCTTTTCTCCACTTCTTCAGAGTCAGGCGGATAATCCCAATCATCAGTAGATGCAATTATTACGGTATCATCTTTGAAATCTACAATAGAACCAACGCCGAAAGTGGTTATAACCTGAGTCTTTCGTATATCACCAACTGAAATTTTTTCATCAGAGAACTTGGAAATACTGTTGTCGTCATCTACTGATTTCTTTCTGAATGTCGGTTTTGGCATAGCAAAACCTCCTATCTCTTTATAAAATAAATATTGGCAGCAGGTTCAACATTTCTTACGGAATTGAGTATAGTCGGAATATCTGATCCGTTTTGATTGTCTGCACTACGAAATAGAGCTATATCTTCATTATGATAATCTGAAAACACTAACTTATCAGGGAGACTGTCTGCAAGCTCCTTCCAGCAATCTAAGTAGTAATTCAGCCATTCTTCTGCATATTCCTTAATGCGAGGCTCAATGTCATTAACTCTTTTCAATATACTTTGTTTTACAAGCTCGACATCTCTATCATTTCTAAGAAATTTACAGGCATTCTCATTAGGATTGTATTGAGGTATAGTATGTCTGATAATAGCCATCATAGCGCAATGCAGAGCTTTTTCAATTGCACGGGGAGAATATGAGGTAACACTTGTAGCTTCAACATACTTATAAAATGTGCTGTGATAGTAACAAAACTGCTCATAGTAAGACTTATCTCTTGATCTCATACTATTGTAAATGGATATAACAAGACCTGGATTAGTTCTTCCTACACGGCTGGTAGCCTGAATGTACTCAGAATTGGATTTTGGCTGACCGTAAACGCACATAACACCGAGTCTGTCAATATCTATTCCGACAGACAGCATATTGGATGCCATGATGTAGTCAAAACAATCCTCGCTGGTGTATTTATTGGTAAGTCTTTCGAGGACAGCTTTGATTTCCTTCGCTGAATTACGGCTTGTAAGCTCGTTGTTTCGGAAATATGAAGGTATATCGGCATTTGCACAGTCAATTTTCATATTGACACTTTCAGCTTCTTTTTTGAATTTGTAAGTCGCAAGATACTTGATTTCCGCTGATATACGGTCTGATATGATAATTGAATTTGAGCCAAGCTCTTTAAGCGTGTTGAAATAGCCTACATAGGTGTAGAACTGATCGACAACATCGGTTGGTTTGCCCTGTAACCTGTACAAATGCTTCATGAAGGTTAGCAAAGCAAATGTTTTTATAAGCATTTCCGATGTTCCGGATCCAATAGAACATATACCAAGATATGTTCTTGCAGGACGCTTTAACAAATCGGCTTCTATGGCAAAGAATGAATCTGTATGTAACAAACCGTTTGGAGGAAATTGTATCATCTTCCTGTTATAAAGGATCTTGATCTGATTATCCGCATTCTTTACAGTTGCTGTAGAAGCTATAATTTTTGGAACTTTACCGTAATGCTTGCAAATATTTTCGATTGCCATTTCATATATTCCGGTGATTGAGCCAAGCGGTCCCGAAATAAGGTGAAGTTCATCCTGTATGATAAGCTCAGGTGGTCTACAGCCGTTTGCACCGAGCAGATTGCCTGCTTGTTCTTCCCATGTTATTCTTGCAAATTTATCTACTGTGCTAAGAACGAATGTCGGGGCAATACGATAAATATCATCATCTACTACATAAATCGGTAAATGGGTATGAAATTCGCATTCGTGGTTATTACAGCAGGAAATATTCATACTGCTGTTGATAACTTTATAACCACCTACACCAATCTCTGCTCCGCACCAAGGGCATCTTGTAATCTGCATAGGATTTGCTTCGTAAATAGTTGCTGTCGAATCTTCACGAATTTTCTTTAAGGTTTCAGTGGCATCTTCAATATGATTTGGTGTCATACCCGAACCTATCCATAATCCGATAGAGATCTCGTCGCCTGGTATACTGTACTTCTTTCGCATATGCTCACAAGCACATACAAGAGCTGTAGCTCTTTCAAACTGCTGTAGCGTAAGAAGTCTTAGCGTATACCTCATGATAATGGTTACACCGTTTATATCGTCCTTAGTACTACTAAGCCTTCTAAAGAAGATAGAGAAAGCTGAAAGACCGAGATAAGCTTCTGTCTTACCACCGCCGGTAGGAAACCACAGAAGGTCAACATCTTTATGAAATTCAGAATCATTATCTACGATATCAGGAATGATTTGCAGGATATAAGCCATCTGGAAAGGATACCAGCTTACAATATCAGGTGAGCAATGCTTCGTTTTAACACGCTGCAGAAGCATAGCTTCGTTCATATAAAGAAAGGATTCCCAGGCTTTATCATTCGTTTTAAGCGTTTCAACGCCTTTACGCAATCGGGAGATACAGCGTTCGATCTTTTTGAATGAATCGGAAGCTGTATCTGGATATTTCTTGATCAGTTCTGTGCTATTTTTTAATTCGTCATACCATTTTTGATACTGCTTGATAAAGGAATTAAGCTGATGACAAGCCACGTTCCTATCCGCTTTTCTCCAATAATTCATATAAAGGTATTCAGAGTTGTCCAATAATCTCGGCATCATCTGCAACATTCTGAATTGCGGTATGAATTCACTCTTTACTTCGGTTACAATGCCATGATTATCAACATGAACAGACGAGCATCCATGACCATAAGAATAATTGTTTATAGAATCATAGAGCATATCATTCTTTTCTTCTTCAAAAGATTTATGAATATTTCTTCTGTAAACAGGCATGAAGCCATTATCGTTCTTAATAGAAAGAATACATTGAAACAATGCACCTCCATTGCATTCCAAGAATTCATTTCCTGCCTTTTTCTTATTAAGAACAGATACAGTTACAAGTTCGCTGCCGTCATCGTTTATTTTTCTGACATGAAGATATACTATAACATCGCTATTACCTTTATCGGAAATAACTGAATTGCATACTTTATCCGGAACAACGATCTCTGTCTGAAATTTTCGTGCTTCTCTTGTGTAATAATGCTTTCTGATTTCTTTTTCATTTTCGTTTATTATCTTTTCAGAATGATGATAAACAGCATAGTTAAATGTGATATTCAGTCTATTGTTCGGAAACGATGCAAAGGAGACACCCATTGTAGATGGTTTGAAAACACTGATGTTCTTCGGTTCTTCGCTATCTTCTGATTCGTCATCAAACATTTCTTCCATTGAGCGATCTATATCGACTGGTTCAGAGTCTTTGCTTTTCGGCTGTGCCCAAAGGATTCCGAGCGAATAGCGGCTTAACGGTTCTTCCATCTCTAATACTTCATTATCGTCAACCGGACCGATAAAATCAGTCCTCAGATGTTCTGCAATATCGTCTATTGCATCGTAAAACTTTGGAAAATGCGACATATCATCACTTCTTTTCAAATACAAGTTTAGCAAGTCCTGTTATCTGAATACCAAAGCATATCCTTGATTTTTGATATTCAACCGGAACGCTTGCATCAAACTGCTTCAGCACTTCCGTAGTGATACCGCTGACATAAAGGTTTTCTAAGCTGTCAGGCAGATTGTATTTATAATCTGTTGAACTAACGCCCAGATCAAGCTCCGCTGTCATTTTCTTTGAAAGACAGCCTATACAGCATCCATTATGATAGATCTCATACATTTTTGAGGCTGCTGAACGCTTAGCGGAGAGTTTGTCATAAAGCTTAACACTGTGAATGATGTACTCCTGTAAGTCAAGAATAGAGTCAAAATCTCCCGAAACAAAAGAATTGTTATCAATATCTCCTGTCAATCCAACGGTTATGCACTTGCAGTATTTATTGTTCGTCTTATAGATGTTATGCAGCCCTGTTTCAATAACTCGTCCTGACATGGTACGCTTAAAGTATTTCGTATTCTTCTTCATCGTTACAAACTGTGTCTTAGGACGTGTGAGAGCAACATATCGTACTCTTGCTTCTTCTGCGCTGTCAGAAGATGGTTTTATATCTGATTCAATAAGGATAACCCTGTCAAATTCGCTGCCTTTTGCCTTATGGATCGTTGAGACAGTCAGCATTGGCGCATCACCAAAGAACTCGCTGGGGATATTATTGGAGATCGTAAGGGCTGTTATCAGCTTTTGAATGCTGATAACTGTTTTATCCTGAGAATCGGTAAGTTTGCATAGCAGTTCCCAAAGAACTTCGGAATCCAACTCAGTGTCACACCTGAATGTAAATCTTTCAATGAAGTCCTTCTTGCTTATGGTCGGACAGCAGCAATCCCAAAATACATCTGCTATCCACCGAGGGAGCGGAAACACATTGTTTACGCCTCTATTAAGGGTATGAAGTATACCTTTTTCACATAATAATCCGCTGATATACTCAGCTTCACCGTTATTTCGACAGAGAATAGCAGTTGATACTGTCGGAGCTTTTGTAAGTGTTTTGACATAATGCTCGATCTTTGTCTTGCCTGAATATTTCGATACAATGCTGTTTGCATACTTATTCTGATCGATAAAGCTCTTATTAAGCAATACCTGACGCATTTTTGTCGCTTCTTCGGCTAATTCGTCAGATTGTCTTCTGTTGACAGTTATTTCGTATCTGAGCATATCATCGGGGAACAGATTTTCCGCAAGCTCATAGAACTTTACAGAGTCCAGTGTAGCATCATCATCAGCTTCATAATCGTAAATCGACTGGCAGCGATCCCCTGCAAGCAAATACCCGCATTTTAAGTTTTTCAGGATTTTCAGAACCATCTCAGCACGTTCATTTACAAGGTCTTGTATCTCATCGACGATGAAGTAGCTGATATCCTCAAAATCCTCCGCTGATATGTATTTATTAAAGAGCTTAATACGCTCATTATAATCGTAACTATCAAAGTTTTCCTTAATAACCCCTTGGTCTCTCATAGCCATAAGGAAATATGTTGCATATGAGTCAAATGTTAGCACGCAAATGTTTTTGGCTGAAGGCTGGATAATACCTTCCATAACAGCCTGTTCGATCTTGCTTTCGACAACATTTTTTGCAGAACGGGTGTAGCATAAAATATAGATCTCGTCGGCTGGACACAGATTGTTTGCAAGAATATATATTAAGCGTTGAATAATTGTATAAGTTTTGCCTGTTCCCGGTCCTGAGTTTAATATGATATGCGAATCCAACGGTGCTGAAACAATTGTGTCAGGTTCCGTTATCTCAATATACTGGCGGCTATGCTCCTTAATTTCCTCAACTGCTTGCTCAGCAGGAGACATATATTCTTTAGGGCTTTCCTCAATTTTGGCAGTATTCCTATCCCTTTCAAATACAACATTATCGTCTTGTATTACGATTCCGAGCTTTTTAAAGAACTCCTGCAAGCTCTTTTTATCCTCGGCATCATCTTCTGTAACAGTGTCACGGAGAATTTCTCTCGGAACACAGCCGCTAAAGCCCGGACAAGAGGTATACTCACATCTGCTTTGCCAACGCAGAACACCGTCAACCATTACTGGACCGAACGACATTTCGCCATTTTTGGCGTATGAACAGGTTTGGTTTCCCGATAGGATTCGGTTCTGAACGTCGGTTAATGGAATTGCTTCAAATCCAACAAAACGCCTGCGAATATCGTTAAGCAGTTTAGCTCCTGTTATCTTCTCGGTGTATTTTCTGTCCCTTTTGATGTCAGGATCACTTCTGATGTATATATTTGAAGCAATACTGATATTAGACTTAATCATAGTTATTACTCCTCACAAAACGTAATCCACATAATCAAAGTTAGCTTGAATATGTTTTACGAAGTTCGACATTTTGTGGATCAATGCTGTCAACGAATACTTCAAAGTTCATTTTAGGTACATAAATTGCTTTTTCAACGTCTACCAAAGAAACAGGTAATATCTTCTCTTTACCTTTTACAATGAAAGGGATAAACATTTGGACAGAAGGATTTGAAGTATGCTCATTAAGCTTGCCTTCATATGATATTAACTGAAATTCCCCTGATCTTCTTCCATGAACTATAATATTCATGGATATTATATCACGAGAAGCATCTGAGGTAATGTCGCTGTTATCATCATTTACATCATTCAGATCATAATAAAACCTTAGTTTATTGATTTCGTGCTGAACCTGATAGCCTGTTCCCATATAGTCATTCTTAATCACTACTCTTGCTATCTGATCTTTGCCTATTATCACAGATAAATCGAATTTTTCATCAACATAACCCTTTGCGTTGACAGAAATTGTCGCATAACGATATTTGCCTGTAGAATCAGTGAAGATAAAGTGTGCATCATAGGAGTCTGTTGTCAGAGAGAATGAAATAGGCTCACTCTGGTCTCCGACCTTATTGACATCTTTCTTTAAGATAGGGTAAGTTTCACCATCACTCAGCAAGATACAAATATCATCGCTCAGTCTGAAATCACAATCTATCGCAGATGTTATTGCAGCTCCTTTAGCAACCATCCACTGATACCTGTTATTCTCATCATCAAAGATTATCTTATCCTCGCCAAATAACGATTTAATAATGTCAGCAAACGGTCTTAAACCGCTGGATCCGCCTGCAAGAATAACGGCATCAATGTTTTCAGG
>JAEEGL010754329.1_pt1 | contig 22627 bp, 22 predicted proteins | sample 9134231 | NCBI WGS metagenome assembly JAEEGL01 (sample SAMN16246548, study PRJNA631951) | gut metagenome | biome: gut microbiome; feature: rumen; material: fiber-attached | host: Bos | place: Iran: Karaj | collected 2018-10
ACTCCGCAAGCTCCTTGTCAAGCTGTGTCTGCTCCTCAGCGATCGTAGCCTGTCTCTTTGCTATCTTCTTTTCGAGTTTCGACATCTTGTCAGCGATATAAGTCGTAGCCATATCATCACCACCATTCTGAAATTTTAGTCGAGCCGATCACTCAGCCCACACTAAAATTATAGCGCACTTTCGGGGTGAAAGTCTATTCGCAGTGCGCATGAACTTGGGTGCGCCATAAAAGTTTTCCGTTCGGTATTTTCACTGGGGAATTTTGTAGGCAGAAAAGAAAAATGCAGAGCTGTTATGCCCTGCGTTGGAATTTATTACTAATTTTTTTCGGAAATATCATAGGTATCACGTTCTATGTGGATATCAAATTCTCTTTTTCCGCCCGAAGGTGAAGCAATTGTCAGTATAACATCTCCTGATCTTTTGAAATCAGCTTGAATGGCATATTCTTCAAATTCATCATCATAAACTATCGAAACATCACCATATTTCTGGTTTGAAAGAGATACAGAATAAGAATCATCAAAGGAGTATTCATCGCCGTTGTAAGCTAACATTATACTGTATACCGGAGGATTTAACAGACATATTATAGAGCAGATAACAACAACAGCGCCTCCTATAAACGCCCCTACAGATTTGATCTTCTTGTTATTAAATATCAGCACAGGATAGAGTATCATTGCTACCGCACAAAAAGCACTTATCAGGATATATCTCGGCATAGAAAATTGAAATTTCGAAAAATAGCCAAGATACGATTCAGCAGTAAGAAGAATCATTGGAAATAGTATTAGATATCCCCACCATTTATCCTTTTTCATCCAGTATCCGATAAAGCCCATAGGGAAACATAGAAGTGTCCATATAAACCAGTAGCGATAATAGCCGAATATTGACCATCCCATGTCAGTGAACGGAACTTGAATAAGATAAACCAGTGGCTGACTTATCAAGAAGAAGATAAAGCATTTCAGTGCCGAGTCAAGATTTGACTTGCTGTTCATAATAATGAGAATGCCAAACAATATCCAGACTTCAAATGAAACGGTTATCGTATGAAAAGAAGTATGTTGTAAAGTGGGTATTAGTGCAATGATCGCAGTGATTACTCCTGCAATCACCGAGGCGATGATTAGCTTAGTCCAAGTCAAATCAATACCACCAAAGAGCTTTTTTATTTTCGCCATAAGTATTATCATCCTTTATGTTATAATTGATTTTTGACAAGCAGTACGATCATCTGCTTTTCTATTATTATACCACACCACTCCCAAAATTTCAATACTCTGTCATTCATTCCACCGAAGATATTTCTCAGAATCACGGTCACCATATACAGAAATCCGCTGTTGAATTTATGCGATAGGGAGAATCATCATGAACAAAGTGTAAACTTTTGCGAAAACCATTACCAAAAACGCAAATTTCTCGGTAGTAATAGTAGAGGGGGATTTTCATAAGACTGCCGCCCGACCAGCATAACAACTGCGCCGAAGCCCAGTAAAATGTATGCAGAGCCGTGACCGATACAGAGAGAAAGTCGCATAGCTCCAAATCACGCAGAAACGTGAAAATGAGCCGTAGAACGGCAAAATACAAGCGAGGGCGTGAAACGCCCGATGAATTAGCACAAGCACGGTATAAAGTATTACGATTACGCTGAATCGTATTGCTCCGCTTTCTTCAATAGCTCCGAGAGCCTTTGTAGTTGTTCCATGATACAGGAACTCAGGCGGTTCACAGTATTCCAACTCTGGCTCTACCCAGGGAACTGAATGTTCCTGACAGCACTTGATTTTCTCGTGCTTTTCATCATATCTGTAGCGTCCCTTGTTGTCTTCGGCTACAATCTGTTCCAGCTGTACACGGTCTAGCTTATAGCTGCTGTTGCGGTTTACGCCGTCAATAAGCTGTTCTACTGACACCCAGCCATGCTTGTCCATATCAAGCTCTGCTTTTTCTGGCTGATGTCGAAGGAGCAAACACAAATATTTCGATAATTCGTTCACTATATCACCTCATGAATGATCTATGAATATAATAGTCTACAATTAAGTGAATTACGAGTTAGTAACTTACGAGTATACTATTCGTCGCTATCTTTACAACGAAATTAGTTTTTGTGGTAATTCTACTGTGAATAAGAATAGTCCCTAGGCATCTGCCAAATATATGTCAAATGCCTGGGGACTACTTTCATTTGGTCGACATATTGTTATATCTCAACAAGCACTTCCCACTGACCGTTTCTCTTGCCGTTTTTACGGCGCAGGAAGCCGTTATTCTGGAGTTCTACTGTTCTGGTCTTAACAGTTCGCTCGGATTTACCGATCGCCGTTGCAAGCTCCTTCTGGGTTATAGAAGGGTTCTTTGATATCTCCCTTAGTATAGCAAGTTCTTCCAAAGTGCAATTTTTGCACTTTGAAACATTATCATTTGCACTTTGGGTTGAATCTGTATATTCAATATGCATATATCTATTCTTCAGTTCGTGATCGGTGCCTGTCAGCAGATTTTCGATGAACTTCTCTAAGAACTCAGTTGTTGCATGGATATCGTTCTGAAGATCGTTATAGTTAGCTCTTACAAGGGCGTTACGGAAATACCATGAATTATCTGCAAATACCTGATTGCTTACGTTGAATCCGAAGGTTTGCAGGTACTTTATCATGAATACGGCTGTGGTACGGGTATTTCCTTCACAGAACGGATACCTGTTAATTTTTTAGATTTCAGCAGCTGCTCAAGCAGCGAGGAGGCTCGTATGCTGATAAGGACTATTTTTCTTACCTGTGCCGGCAAATTAACGGATAAACAGGATAAGCGGCTCGATGCATACATTTATTATTATCTCGATACCCATAATGTCAGCGATATTAACATAAACGAAATGTGTGAAGAACTCAAAGAATCCGGAGCGATGTTAAGACACATTTGGTCCGTGCGATCTGCTGCCGGAGCCGCTAATAATACACGACAAGAGCTCTGAGTCGCAGCTGCAAGATGAGTATTATTTCGACAATAATGGTGTGCTCGTGAGGATCAACTGTTCGAGGAATTATGAGGTCGTCGTTCCGGAGAACTACAGCGAGGAGCAGATCAAGCACATCGTTGAGCATCTGCCCAGGATGAGCGAGGCTGAGAAAAACGCTCAATCTAAGCGAGCTACAGCCATGTCAGCGACATTCAAAAACAAGCACGTCGATGGTCAGGTCGAGCTTGACTTCTCCGAGACGGTCAAGCTGAACTGGTCCGACGGCAGTTCTAGCGTGGTGTCTCTACCACACAGAGACATAGAAGACGACGATTCAGAAGTGGTAGATATCACGGTTAATGATAGCGAGGATTAATACCAATAGCGCCCTTCGTGGGCGCTATTTTTACTGTATATTATGTTGCGTTTTGTATCTCAACAAGCACTTCCCACAGGCCGTTTCTCTTACCGTTCTTGCGGCGCAGGAAGCCGTTATTCTGAAGCTCAACCGTTCTGGTCTTAACAGTTCGCTCGGATTTACCGATTGCCTCTGCTAGCTCCTTCTGGGTTATAGAAGGATTCTTTGAGATTTCCCTAAGTATAGCAAGTTCTTCCAAAGTGCAATTTTTGCACTTTGAAACATTATCATTTGCACTTTGGGCTGACTCCGTATATTCGATATGCATATATCGGTTCTTCAGTTCATGAGAGGCTCCTGTCAGCAGATTTTCGATGAACATCTCTAAGAACTCAGTTGTTGCATGAACATCGTTCTGGAGATCGTTATAGTTCGCTCTGACAAGAGCATTACGGAAGTACCATGAATTATCGGCAAATACCTGGTTACTTACGTTGAATCCGAAGGTTTGCAGGTACTTTATCATGAATACAGCCGTGGTGCGGGTATTTCCTTCACAGAACGGATGGATCTGCCAAATGCCGGATATGAACTTTGCAATATGCTTTATCGACTGAGCTACATCAAGTTCCGCATAGGAGAAGGCTTTCTCCTGACCGAAGTCATAGTCAAGGGTATCACGGATGCTGTCAAACGCTGCATAGAACACCGTTTTACCGTTAAGCACCCATTCTTTCTTAGAGATGTTATACGTCCTGTACTGACCAGCCGTCTTGAACACGCCCGTGAATAGTCGGCGATGAATGGATTGCAGCTCAGCCGGTGAGAACTGGAAGGTCTTCTCAGCAAGGAGTTCAGCTATGCGAGATGCTACAATATCTGCTTCTTTCGTATTCTGTTCTACAGTCATACGAACATCGCGCTGCTCATAGTAACTGTAGATCCGCTTCTGTGCTGTGGTAATGTCGATCTTACCTTCGATATGCTCCTTGGCTGTTTCAAGCAAGTAGTCCGAGGTATGGAGACCGTCAACATCCTGCAAGCCAATTGCAGTTTGCCATGCAGCACTTTTCTCAGAACGGTCAGGCTCGCCCTGACGTATGTATTCGTCTAAATCATATTGCCAGTCGTGTTCCTGTGCCATACTGTACCTCCAATACTCCGAATTTGTTACTATTAGTATACCATATTATTGGGGAAAAATCAAGCCAAACGCCATAACAGCTGTTGTTTAACTTTATTTTTCAACTATTGCTGTTGCCTCTATTTCACCCTTGAAAATGATCTGTATCTCAGTCTTACTAACAACTCTTACGCATTCAATAAGCTTTCGTATGATTTGGAGACTATAACATATCATTTCATTTCTTATTATGGCACGTCAAGCACAAATCGTCAAGAGAGATAAAGAAAAATATCAGACAAAGGAAAAGACAACTATTATTGCATACGCGCAAAGCATTTACAATACGCTGAAAAAATGATATAATAGCTGGTGTGAGCTGAATCCACACTGACTCTTGACAGATAACTATGAACGGAGATAATAATGCAGGTAAAGTATACAAATGAAAACCTGAAAAAGCAGGTCAGAGAGAATATGTTCGGAATGAAGTACCTGACAATAATGGAACTTTTCGGTGCTTTTCTGTGTTTCCTGAGCTTCTACAATGCCTATAAGGATCTGCCGAGCGAAAAAGGCTATATGTACTTACTTACGAATGAGCACCCGCTCGGACTGGTATTTGGTATAACCATACTGATCGTCAACAGCTTATGTATTCACTGGGCTGGAACTGTCAATGTTATAAAACACCTGTGCCCTGCCTGCGGAAGTGTCAGATATACTCCCGAGGAAATAGATGAGCAGGCAAATCATCCCGAATCTGTCTGGTATGACAATGCAAAGATATATATAACTCCCAAAACAATAATCGGAACGCAGAAGGGAATGTCCGCTGCCGAGTTTACTGATATAGAAAAAGCCTATATGCGGGCGAAGTGGCATACCCAACGCTCAACTCCGAATTATACGCCGAGGAGCAAACGAAAGTACGATGATTACTATAAATATCAGCTTGTGATCAGGACAAAGAATCATAAAAAGCTGATAATGAGTAACTCCCAACATTTTGAAAAAGAAATCATAGAAACAATAAAGGAGAAGTGCGGTCCGGATGTATGGATAGAAAAAGAGCTTCAAGAGAAGTGATATTACATACTACAATTCAGATCAATACTGTTTTGAATGACAGCCGTTAATGATATAACGTCTGGTACTCAGGCAGAGGGGACTCACATAAAATCATAATGATATGCACCCATCACGGGTGCATTACTTATAGCAATCTATTCTTAATAATGACAACTTATTTCTGTTAGTGGCAGTTAACAAAAATCGCAATATAGTTCGAAAACTCTAAAAACACTCAGTGATTCTCAGCGATATATAGAGCAAAACTAAACCGCGTTGATGTACGGTTGATGTATTTTACTCATTTTGGCATAAAAAATAAGCACTCTCGATTGCTCGAAAGTGCCTATATTACGTTGGTTGCGGCGGCTGGATTTGAACCAACGACCTTCGGGTTATGAGCCCGACGAGCTACCTAGCTGCTCCACACCGCGATATAGCGTCGCGTTCATCTGCGACTATATCAGTATACCACTTTCCCGGACTATTGTCAACAGATGAAATATATTTTTTTATTTTAACTTTATTTTGCTGAGAAAAACGCCGGGAACTGCCGAAACTCAGGCAAAACACTTGCAGTCTGCGGAAAAAAGTGGTACAATGAGAAAAACAGCAGTTTGCTGAATGACGAAAGGGTAGGTGGATACGATGAAATTACCAAGACTTGCGGCAGTCCTGACCGCGGCAGTGCTCGCGTTCGTACCGTTCGCGCCGGAGGAGCTCAATGCAGTGGGACCGCAGGAAGCCCGCGCGGAGACCGGCATCGCCGATCCGTCCATGAACGACTGGATCCCCACGAGCTTCGAGGAAGCGCTCGAGTTCCGCAACGAGTACGGCGAGACGATGTGTGCCGGCAGCGTGGCTTGTGTGGTGTTCAGGGAGACAGACCAGCAGCCCGCAGACGACGGAACACAGCCCCGCTATAAGGTGCTGACGACCGACGGCGTGATGAAGGAGGGCTACAGAGCTACCTTCACCTCCGATACGAAGTCGGAATATGTCTACGAGGTCATAGCGTATGAAGCCGTGGAGCCGGGCGACTTCGATATAGCTCTTGTGGACACATGGCTCAAATCCTATGCGCTCGACCTCGGCTATTACCACGCTGTGTCGAGCTACTCGTTCCACGCAGACGACGACCTTTACGTCACCCAGACCGACGTTTACGGCTGGCTGCCTGACTGCGTGACCGAGTTCAAGCAGTACACTGACGCACACGGCGAGTGCTCCGTGCATGACGAATCCATCGTTTACTGCGTCACGGAGGGCATAGGAACGGCATACGGCTGGCAGACCTCGTTCGACAGGGGAGAGGTCGAGCTGACCAATATATCCTATTGCAGCTACGAGACCGCTATCCCGTTAGCCGGCGGAACTTCGTATATCGTCTATGTATTCAAACCGCTGAAGGACGGCATAGTGAACATAGAGCTGCAATACGGAGAGCTTTATTCCGGTGCTGATCCTGTGAAGACGTATTCCGACAAATTTGTGGTCATGAACGGGGGAGAGACAGTCCTCGGAAAAGGCATGATCATGGTCTCGTTCGTGGATTACGATACCGGCGATCTCATTCCCTTTATAGAGGGCGAGCAGGTCATGCTGGCTACAAATATCGGCTACAGGACCGACGCGGTCGAGGGCGGCTGGGTCTACACCGGTCCCGTACTCGCTATGGACAAAAACCCCGAGGTAATGGACGAGCTCGCAAGCTTCAGCGACGCCGACCTCTTTGAATTCAGACCTATCGAGTACGATCTCCCGGCAGGCTATACCTTCCCGGCAGGCTCCACTCAGGGCGATATGACGTACAAAGGCGGCAGCAAGACGCAGAGCGACGCCGTTTTTGTGAAGTACTACGACAACGGAGCTATCGAGGTATCGTTCAGGCTGGAATATGCCGACAAGGGCGACGCCAACGGCGACGGCAGCTTCAATATCGCGGACGCAGTCACGCTCCAGAAGTGGCTGACCGGCGAAGACAGCTCCGCCGTGAAGAACTGGATGGCAGCCGACCTCTGCCGCGACGGCAGGCTCGACATCTTCGACCTTTGTGAGATGAGGACCATGCTCGCGCACTACACCGTTGATATCCCCGTCCTCATCGACTGAAAAACCCGATATACGCCGCTTCCCGGACCGAGCGCTGACCCGCCCGGTCCGATTTTTTGCAAAATCTCTTGAAAATGCACCTGAAGTGTGATACAATAAATAATAGATATGCGACATTGCAGACAAGGAGGTAGGTCTGGTGAAAGAGAATAACAACGGATGCTCATGGATCCATGATCTGCTGAGTGACATAATGACGCTTTCGAGCGAAAAAGAACGCGCAGAGCTGATGGGGAAGTACCGCCTCGCCTACACAGATGAAGCCGACAGGCTCATCATACAGGACGCCGATATCATCTCCGAAATGCTCGTCCGCATGAAGAACTACAACAGTATCATCAACCACAAGCTGTCGTCGCTCACCGAGGAGGAGCGCGCCGAGCTCAGGGAGACCGAGCGCATCATCGACGACAACCTTTTTGACTATTACTTCCAGCCGATCGTCAATACGCGCGACGGCGGGATATATTCATACGAAGCCCTCATGAGACCCAGGAGCGCCATGAAGCTCTCTCCTCTTCGCGTCCTTAAATATGCGGGTCTGGTGGACAGACTCTCCGACATCGAGCGAGAGACCTTCCTGAACGTCCTCAGTATCATCGACCTCAGGAAGAACGATTTCATGGGGAAATTCGTTTTCATAAACAGTATCCCCGAAGCGAAGCTGAGCACGGAGGACTTCAGGCGCGTCACGAAAATGCTGCTGAAGCACTCGGACATGGCGGTGGTCGAGATGACCGAGCAGTCCGAGGTCGATGACGACAGTCTCAGGAAGCTCAAGGAACGCTATCAGAACATGGGCATAAGGATGGCGATAGACGACTACGGCTCGGGCTATTCAAACGTTGGCAACCTGCTGAGGTATATGCCGAATTACGTCAAGATAGACCGCTCGCTGCTGAGCGACATACAGGACAGCCCCAAGAAGCGCCACTTCGTCCGCGAGATAATCCAGTTCTGTCACGACAACGACATACTCGCGCTCGCAGAGGGCGTCGAGACAGCCGAGGAGCTGCACACCGTCATAATGCTTGGTGCGGACCTCGTTCAGGGCTTTTTTATCGCGCGTCCGGCCCGGAGGTGATCCAGTCCATACCGGAGGACATCAAGCAGATGATAAAGCGCTTCCGCCAGGAGCGCGAGGACGGTATAGGTCAGCAGGTATACCTCGCCGACGCAGCCGAGCGCGTGCTGCTCGAGCGTCTCGTGCAGTCTGATATGAAGCGCATAATCATCGGAGCGAACGGCAGCGGCGACGTCACCATAGAGGGCGACGTTAACACCGACACACAGATCCGCATCGAGACCCGCAAGGGCTACTCCGGAAAGATAGTTCTCGAGAACGCATGGCTCACAGGCATAAAGAACAAGCCCTGTATCGACATCGGCGAGGACAACGACGTTACGCTCGTCCTGACCGGCGAGAACAAGCTCGACCTCGGCGGTATCCGCGTCCCCGAGTCCTCGAAGCTGACCGTAGCAGGCGAGGGCAAGCTCGAGATATCGCTCGATTCGGACGAATACTACGGCATAGGCAACGGCATAGGACTGCTGCACGGCGAGCTCGTATTCGAGCAGACCGGAAGGATAACCGTCAGCGCACGCGGACAGACCGGCGTGGCGATAGGCTCCGGAAGCGGCGGCACGATAAGGATAAACGGCGGACAGTACCGCCTCAACCTCCAGGGCGACGTCGGACTCGGTATCGGGTCGATGTACTCCGAGTGCGAGATGATGATACACGACTGCGACATCGGCATGGAGATGACTCTCGCACGCGGAACCGCGATAGGTTCTGTCGGCAGGAGCAGCGACGTCGAGATCTACAAGACATCGGTCAAGGTGTTCATGTCGGGCGTGGAGCTGGTCGGCATAGGAACGGTCGGCGGCGAGAGCAGCAGGCTGGATATCCACGATTCAAGCTGTATTGTGAACATAAAGGGCGAGTGCTGTTCAGCGGTCGCTGCACTTGACGGAAGCACAGACGCTGACATCGCGAGGGCGTCGATAAGGCTCTCGACCAGCGGCAAGAAGGCACTGGGCGTGGGCGGCTTCACCGGTGACACCAGACTTCATCAGGAGACCGCTGATACGCATATCACTCTCGATACGCCAATTGATGTCCGTGAGTACATCAAGCCGGGCAGCATGGAGGTCATAGAGGGACAGTTCCTCCTCACGCGCAACGGCGATGATATACCCGTCTGAATACAAAAAGTGAGCCTCCTGCGCGCATCGCAGGAGGCTTTTCACATTATTCCGAATCACTCTCACCCTCGGAGTAGCCGAGGTCAGAGGCTGACTGCTCAGCCGCGCGGCTGAACTGCGTCTCGTAGAGCTGCGTGTAGACGCCGCCCCTGCCGACGAGCTCGCTGTGGGTACCACGTTCGGCTATCTCGCCGTCACAGACAACGAGTATCTCGTCCGCCGCGAGGATAGTGGAGAGTCTGTGCGCGATGAGGATGCTGGTGCGGGTCGCGATGAGCGGCTCAATTGCGTCCTGTATCTTCTGCTCGGAGATCGAATCCAGTGCGGAGGTAGCCTCGTCGAAGATCATCAGGGCGGGATCCTTCAGCAGGATACGCGCAATGGAGATACGCTGCTTTTCGCCGCCTGAGAGTTTCAGACCGCGGTTCCCGACGACAGTATCGAGCCCGGTCTCCTGCGAGGAGATGAAGTCGTAGATGTTCGCGCGCCTGCACGCCTCGATTAGCTCAGCTTCGGTCGCATCGGGCTTGGCGTAGAGGAGATTTTCACGTATCGTGCCGTTGAACAGATACGTTTCCTGACTCACGATGCCGATATTCCGCCGCAGGAACGCGAGGTCGAGCTTACGCACGTCAGTCCCGTCGAAGAGCACCTCGCCGCCGATGACGTCATAAAGGCGCGGGATAAGGTTGATGAGCGTACTTTTGCCCGAGCCGGACGGACCCACGATAGCGATACATTTGCCCTTGCTGAGCGAGAAATTGATGTCCCTTAGTATCTCCCTTTCGGGGTCGTAGTAAAAGCGGACATGACGGAACTCCACCTCGCCGTCGGCGTGGTCGGGAGTGAGCGCGTCAGGTGCGTTCTCGATTTCGACGGGCATATCGTAGTACTCGAAAATTCGGGAGAAAAGCGCCATCGAGCGGATCCAGTCCACCTGAATATTGAGGAGCTGGTTCACGGGACCGTACATCTTCCCGAGCAGCGCGACGAGCACCGTAATCTTGCCGACCGTGACGCTCGGATCGAACTTCATCATGATTATGCCGCCGACCAGATATATCAGCATAGGACCGATATTCGTGAAGGTGTTCAGCGCCATTCTGAACCAGCGTCCAGCCATGCTTTCGCGGATATTCAGGCGTATCATGTCGCGGTTGACCTTTTCATAGCGGTCGTACTCACGCTTTTCCATGCCGAAGAGCTTGACAAGGAGCTGACCGCTGACCGACATTGTTTCGTTGAGGATACCGTTTATTTCGTCGTTGCACGCCTGGGATTCCTTGGTTATCGACCAGCGCGTTTTGCCGGCGCTGCGCGTGGGAATGGCGAAAAGCGGGACTATCATCACGCCGACGAGTGCGAGTATCCAGTTCTCGCGGAACATTATCACAAGCGCGACTATGAGAGTTATCGAGTTGGAGATTATGCTCGTGAGAGTGCCCGTGATGACCTGCTGAACTCCCGAGATATCGCTCGTCATGCGGGTTATGATGTCGCCCTGGTTGTTCGTTGTGAAGAATCTCTGCGACATCTTCTGCAAATGGCTGTACATTGCGTTGCGCATATCGTAGGTGATGTGCTGGGCTATCCATGTGTTGAGGTAGCTCTCGAGTATACCGATGAGGTTCGCGAGGAGCGTGACCCCGAAGGAAAGCAGGATATAGAATATCAGTTTGCCCATTTTCCGCGCGATGAGACCCTCGTCAACTATGCGCCCGGTGAGCACCGAGGGCATGAGGGTGAGTATCGCGGAGGCAAGTATCGCGATGAGTACGAACGTCATCTGCTTCCAGTATGGCTTGAGGTATGAGAATATGCGCTTCAGCAGAGCCTTTGTGACCTTGGGTCTGTTTTTCTTTTCCTCGTCCGACAGAAATCCCGGACCGAATCTTCCTCCCGGCGGCATAGGTGATAGCTTCCTTTCATGACATCCAGAATTGTGGCATATGGTATATTTCCTGTATATTATAGCACTTTTCTCGTCATAAATCAACACCTTATGACTGAAACCTGACACTTGACATTATCAGCACAGATGTTATAATTAAATATAGAAATACCCTCAGAAAGGAGCTAATGTCCGTGAGCCTGTTCAGACGCAGAAAGGCCCTCTCCCTGCCCGAGCCGTTCACAGCGGACGACATCAGGACGGAATCAAGTATCTGCACCGGCGAGACGACTATCGGATTCTACGACCGCTCCGCAAGGAAGCTCATGTACGCGGAGCTCGTGCGGTCGAAGGACGACATAGCCCGGTTCTACGCCAAGTACGGGCTCTCATATTCTGCGGACGAAGGCTCCTGACTGTAAACGAACGGAGGTAATGATATGCATTTTCTGAAAAAGCTCGCGGCGCTCGGAGTTTCGGCAGCCTGCACCCTCTCTGCAATGAATTTTCCGGCGGAGCTGCCTGCTGCGAAGGCGGCTTCGGTGGTGACGGTCTCCCCGATGGACACCTATGCCATAAATAACGGAGTTTTCGAGGGTTGGGGGACCTCGCTGTGCTGGTGGGCGAACCGTATCGGCTACTCGGATTCGCTCACGCAGCAGGCCGCTGACGCCTTCTACGGTGAGGACGGTCTGAGGCTGAACATCGCGCGTTTCAACATCGGCGGAGGCGACGATCCCTCTCACACTCACATAACCCGCACTGACTCAGATATGCCGGGGTATACGGTCTATCAGAACGGCACTGTCACCTACGACTGGAGCGCCGACGCTGCTCAGAGGAACGTCCTGCTGCGGTGCGTGGAGGCGGCAGGCGACGACGCGATAGTCGAGATGTTCTCTAACTCGCCGCCGTATTATATGTGCCAGTCCGGCTGTTCTTCGGGAAATACCGACGCCGGCAAGAATAACCTCAAGGACGACTGCTACGACGACTTCGCGGAGTACCTCGCGGAGGTCTGCAAGCATTATCAGGACGAATGGGGGATAAAGATACAGTCCGTTGAGCCCCTCAACGAGCCTGCTACGAATTTCTGGTACGCGGGAAGTCCAAAGCAGGAGGGCTGCCACTTCGATACAGGCGCTTCGGAGAGCCTTATCCTCACTGAGCTGAAAAAGTCCATGGACAAGCGCGGCATGAGTGATGTCATCATCTGCGGCACCGACGAGACCAGCATTGACCTCCAGATATCGGCGTTCAATGCCCTCTCCGACGACGCGAAGAACACGATCTCTCGTATCGACACCCACACCTACAGCGGCAGCAAGCGCGGTGAGCTGCGTGACACAGCCCTTTCAGCGGGGAAGAACCTCTGGATGAGCGAGGTGGACGGCAACGGCACTGCCGGTACGAATGCGGGTGAAATGGCTGCGGGACTCTGGCTCGCGGGACGCATAACGGACGACTGCAACGGACTGAATGCCTCGGCGTGGATACTCTGGCAGGTCATCGACAAGCACATCTGCGCTGCCGGGTACAAGGGCAGACAGGACTCCGGAATGCCTGATATTTCGACCGGATTCTGGGGCACGGCAGTCGCGGACCACGACAACGACAGCATTATCCTCACCAAGAAATACTACTGCTTCGGGCAGTATTCGCGCTATATCCGCCCCGGCATGACCATGCTCAATTCCGCGTCCAACACCATGGCGGCGTTCGACAAGGAGAACGGTCAGCTGGTGCTCGTTGCGTACAATACCTCGGGGAGCGCGTCTGACATGACATTTGACCTCACGCAGTTCGACTCGGTCGGAGCGTCCGCACAGGCGATACGCACGAGCAGCACCGAAAACTGGGCAAATGCGGGTACATCTGCGATAAACGGCAAAATACTCAACGTCTCGCTTGCACCGAATTCCGTCACGACCTTCATCATCGACGGCGTGAAGGGCAGCACAGACCTCGGCAGGAAGCTCGAACCGGTCGCGGTGAGCGGCACCGATTCGTGGAAGAGCGACAGCAAGACCGGCTACGCAAATGCCTTTGACGGGGATATGTCCACCTACTTCGACGGCGTGACCTCGGGCTGGGTACAGGCTGACCTCGGGGAGAGCTATGAGATAACGGCGCTCGGGTACTGTCCGCGTTCCGGGTACGAGTACCGCGCCGCTGACAGTATGTTCATGGTCTCCGACGACGGCGTGAACTGGACGAAGATATACACCATAAACGGCAAGCCGAGCTACGGTATGCACTACGTCAAGCCGGAGGGCGGGGCGGTCAGCGCACGGTATGTGCGGTACTGCGTCCCGGAGGGGACTCCGAATAACGGCGTCAACCATGACAGCACCTATTGCTGCAATGTCGCGGAGATAGAGATATACGGCGATACCGGCGATGTATCAGAGCTGAACGAGATAACGATACCCGCTTCAAATGTCACCGGCTCAGACCCGTGGAAGAACTCCGTGAACGACTGCCGCAAGGCTTTCGACGGCAACAACAGCACCTACTTCGACGGCGTGGGCGCGGGCTGGGTGCAGGCGGACCTCGGCGGGGATTATTCCCTCAGCAGGATAACGTACTGTCCGCGGAAGGGCTATGAATACCGCGCTGTGGACAGCTTCTTCGAGGTGTCGTCCGACGGGGAGAGCTGGACGGTCGTACACACATTTGAGAGCCAGCCCTCGGGCGTTCAGTACATCGACCTCGACGGCGTGACTGCGCGGTATGTGCGGTACAGAGTCCCCGAGGGGACTCCGGATAACGGCGTGAACCACGAGAGCGTGTACTGCTGCAACGTTGCGGAGATACACGTTTTCGGGGAGCCTGTGACTTCGGTCGCGGGGGACGTGAACGGGGACGGAACATTCAACGTGGCTGACGCGGCGCTCCTGCAGAAGTGGCTGCTCGGCGTTCCGGACACGGTGCTCGTGAACTGGCAGGCGGGAGATGTCTGCGGGGACGGGATACTCGATATCTTCGACCTGTGCGCGATGAGACAGCTCCTTACGGCTGCGTGAGAAATACTTACAAAGGCGATGTCCGCACAGCGCGGGTATCGCCTTTTTGCCGATTGACAGGCCATACCAAATATGTTATAATGTCCATAATAAAGCTGAGTCAGGAGGGAGAGCATGAGTATCCGGTTGACCGATGAGATCCGCGGGAGCCATTTCGCGTCGCCGCTGGACCCCGAGGAATTGAAATACTATACCGAGAACTTCGCGCTCGCGGTGCTGAGATACTGCTTCGACTGCTACGACGACCTGACGGTCTGCGACGCGCCTGACCTCCAGAGCACGGATAATTCAGTGGGGATAGAGGTCACGGAGGTCGCGATAAGCATGAACCGCGCGATAGTTGGGGACTGCCTCCACTACTGGGAGACGGGTGACGTTAAGTACAAGAACAAGGCTGAACAGCGCGGCGCGACCGCCGGGGAGATGTATTACGTCCTGCCGTCGGTGGACTCCGAGGACGAGCTCGCGGCGCTGGAGACCATTTTCCGCAAGAAGCTCGGCAAGCTCAGGAGCTACAAGAAAAGAGGCTTCCGCAGGCTCGGGCTCATCATGATAATGGACGGTCTGCCGCTCAAAAATACAGCACTGTCGTGGGCGGACGTAGTCAGGGAGATACAGAGCACCAGCCGCGAACGCTACGACGTGGTGTACTTCGCGTACAGCGCCGCTCTCAGCTATTATGACTGCGCGACGGGTGATGTCGGGTACATCCAGATCGAGAAGCCTGACCTCGATGCACTGAAAAAGTACGCCCGCTTAGCCGTCGAAAAGGGCAGGGGACAGAATGTAAAAATGCCATAGCGCTCCGGAGATCACCGGAATGCTATGGCATTGCTTTTTATTTGATATGGTAGTACATCATGTCGAGCCTGTTCTCGAATTCCTCGACGGGGAGAGGCTTATCGAAGAAGAAGCCCTGCGCGATCATGCAGTTGTTGTCCCGCAGCACCTCGATCTGTTTCATGGTCTCGACGCCCTCTGTTATGCACTCGAGCCCGATAGCTCGCGCCATAGAGATGACGTATCTGTACATCAGGCTGGTGACGCTGGAGTCGCCGTCGTTCTCGGCGGGGAGGAAGCAGCGGTCTATCTTCAGGACGTTCCACGGTATCTCGCGTATGAGGTTCAGCGAGGAATATCCCATTCCGAAGTCGTCAACGGAGGTGCATATCCCTGCGAGCTGGAGGCTACTTACGATACGCTTGAGGTCGCGGAACTCGACGTCCGTGGTGGTCTCGGTGAGCTCGATCTCGATGAGATCGTGGGGGATGCTGTACTTTTCGAGTATGGCGATGATGTGGCTCGTGAGCTCGATATCGACGAGGTTCTTACGCGAGAAATTGACCGATATGCGGACGGCGTTCCTGCCGGAATCAAGCCACCTGCGGATATCCCGGCAGACTGCCTCGAGCATATACATATCGAGCTTGCAGATGTCGGTGTTCTGCTCGAAGATCGGTATGAAGTCGTTCGGGGGAATGAGCTTTCCGTCGTGGAACCACCTGCACAGCGCCTCGGCGCCGACTATCAGTCCTGTGGAGATATCCACCTTGGGCTGGTAGAATGGGCGGAACTCGCCGCTGCGGAGAGCTTCGGGGAAGAGGCTCTGCACTCTCATCATCTTGTTGCGCATATTTATCATTCTTGCGTCGTAGAAGATTATCCTGGTCTCGCTGCTGCGCTTTGCGGCGTTGGACGCGAAGATTATCTTGTCCATTACCGTTCCCTCGCCCTCCCAGATGAAATCCTCCGGGATCTCGTAGAGACCTGAGCGCGCGCTGACGGTTATGTGCTTGGTGCCTGCTTCGTCGTAGGAGACGGGCACGCCGTCGAATATCTCGAGGACGGTGCTGAGGTGTTCCTTCTTGAAGACGGTGACGAAGTTGTCGCCGCCGAGACGGCATACTGTGCCGCCGGACGGGGAGACAGTGGCGTCAACGAGCTTGTAGTAGTTCATCATGACGATGTCGCCGTAATGCCTGCCGATGTCCTGATTGATGAGGTTGAAGCGGCAGAGGTTGAACTGCGCGGCGACCATTCCGCCGAGCTCGTCCGCGGCGCTGAGCTTCTCAAGAAAGCGCACATACGCGCGGTGATTGCGGAAGCCGCGCTCGTCGTGGTAGCCCATATCTACTATCGCGCGGCTGAGCCTGTTGCGCGATACGGTGCTCAGGACCGTGCGCATAACGAGGTCTGCGCGGCGGATCTCGTCATCGTCGAGGGGCTTGTCCTTTGAGGAGGAGTAGAGCGTGCCCTTGATGACGGCGCCGGACTTTGAAACGACGCGCCTCTTCGACACAACGGTATCGCCCATGCCGTTGTCGTAGTCGCAGAGTATCTCGCCGTCGCCTGCTATCTCGTGCGCGGTGCTGACGTAGAATTCGGTGACTCCCTTTGCTATCCTGAGAATGCTGCAGAGCTCCCTGAGGGCGGAGACTACGGCATCTCTGGAGAACGAGACATGATCTGTCATCGAATCTACCAGTTTTTCAAAAGCTATGTAATAAGCATCGGAACGTGCTTTATCCATAAGATTTCCCTCCTGATCGAGGAGTTTAGTGACTTATCATATTTAATTATAGCACAATCCATCGAATAAATCAACATTACGGCGAGAAGTTTTCGTTCTGTTCATATTTGAGAATTTGTGCTCACGAAGAGAGGCATTGGTCTGTCAGCTTCGCCCGGAAATATAGTGACGTTAACGAGGAACATTCAGCCTACGTTGCCCACTCTGCTGACCGCGATGTATTTGTCCAGAACTGCGCGGAAGTCGGTGTCGGGCTCGGCGTCCTCGTTGTACTGACCGTCAACGGTCAGGCGGACTCCGCCGTCCGGCAGCTTAGCCACTTCCTTATAGCGGTCGCGGTAGAACATACCGCGGGAGACCTTTTTGTCCCTGAGTATGCCCCTGCACTCCGCGAGCGGACAGCCAGGGAAGTTCACGTTGAAGATCTGTCCGTAGGGGAGCTTCTGCTCAGTGAGCTCGGCGAGTATATCGGCGAGATATTGGTCTGTGACCTCGTGCAGGAGAGAGTCCTCCTCGGAGAGAGCTATCCCGAGAAAGCCCTGGAATGCAGCCTCGAATGCCGCTCCGGCTGTGCCTGAATACTGTATGTCAGTCGCGACGTTGTAGCCCCTGTTCACGCCCGACAGGACGATGTCCGGTCTGTGCGGCATGATGCTCAGGCTGCCCACGCGGACGCAGTCTCCGGGGGTGCCGCTGCACGAGAATGCGCGGACGCCCTCCACCGGGAAAGCGTGCGGGTAAACGTCCACGTCACCGTGGAGGGTTATGCTGTGTGAGGCGGCGCTGCGCTGACCGTCGGGTGCGACGACCCAGACCTCGCCGAGCTGCTTTGCGGTGCGTGCAAGGCGGATAAGTCCATCCGCAGCGATGCCGTCGTCGTTTGTGATGAGGATTGTATGCATGATGGGATCCTTTCGTTGGACGAGGGCGGGGTGGGTGAGAGGTGCCTGCGGCATAAAAAAATCGCATGGAGTTTGTGTCCGCGCGAGGTGTTCTGTATGGGAGGAAGGGAGTGTTGTGTGGGGAATATTTGTGCGGAAAGGGCGATGCGTTTGGTGAGGTTTTTAGTGAATAAAGAATAATGAATAATGAATAAATAATAATACAAAAACGCCCGGCATACCTCTATCGTCATTTATTCATTATTCGTTATTCATTATTATTTGAGCCCGGCACATTTGTGACGGGCGTTTTTGGTGCCGCTGACCGGGGTCGAACCGGTACGGATTTTACTCCGAGGGATTTTAAGTCCCTTGTGTCTGCCTATTCCACCACAGCGGCAATTACTTAATAATTATAGCATACAGTCCCGGAAATGTCAAGAGAAATTTCTTTCAATTTCCGCTTTTCCTATTGACTTGATATACAATAATGTGGTAAAATAGTATTACTGAACATGAAAGGCGGCGGAACGGTGGCGGATCAGTTTTCAAGGACACGGCTCGTGCTCGGAGATGAGTGCATGGACAGGCTCGCAGGAGCAAGAGTCGCGGTGTTCGGCGTAGGCGGCGTAGGCGGGTATACCGTCGAGGCTCTCGCGCGCAGCGGCGTCGGGGCGCTCGACCTCATCGACAACGACACGGTCAGCCTCACTAACCTCAACCGCCAGATCATCGCCCTCCACAGCACTGTGGGGCGCTTCAAGACTGAGGTCGCCGCGGAGCGTATCCGCGATATCGCTCCCGATTGCAGGGTGACTGTCCACAATGTCTTTTTTATGCCGGATACTGCCGGCAGCTTCGATTTTTCGCAGTACGACTACGTCGTTGACGCTATCGACACCGTAACGGGCAAGCTCGAGCTGATCATGCGCTCGCAGGCTGCCGGGACGCCGGTCATCTGCTCGATGGGTGCCGGGAACAAGGTCGAGCCCGCTATGTTTGAGGTCGCGGACATCTATGAGACATCAGTGTGTCCGCTCGCGAAGGTCATGCGGAGAGAGTGCCGCAAGCGCGGGATAAAAAAGCTGAAGGTAGTCTACTCGAAGGAGGAGCCGATACGTCCGCTCAGCTCCGACGAGGAATGCGGAAAACGCATAATTCCGGGCTCTACGGCGTTTGTGCCGTCAGTCGCGGGGCTCATAATCGCCGGTGAGGTGATAAAGGATCTTACACATTTCAGCAGGGGAGACCGCTGAGGATTTGCATTTACTGAAAGGAGCACTGGTATGAAAATTTCTACAAAAGGCAGATACGCGCTGAGAATGCTCGCTGATCTTGCGATACATCAGGACGAGGGTTTCGTTTCGCTCAAGGACATCGCCGAAAGGCAGAATATCTCCAAAAAGTACCTCGAGCAGATCGTTCCCATGCTCACGAAGACCGGCATCCTGCGCACTAACCGCGGAAACAAGGGCGGCTATATGCTCGCGGACAAGCCCGAGAACCTTTCCGTCGGGGATATCCTCCGTGCGACCGAGGGCAGCCTCGCGCCTGTTGCCTGTCTTGAATTCGAGCCTAATGAGTGTGAGCGCAGGGACGAGTGCTTCACGCTGTACATCTGGGAGGGCCTCTATAAGACGCTCACCGAATACCTCGACGGCATTTCGCTCCGCGATATCGTTGACCGTATCAGCGGCGTCAGCGGTGACTACTGCATATAACAGTCATGGTAAATAAATATCCCCGGCAGGGCGCTCAGCTCAGCCGGGGATAGTTTTTTTAGTCGAACATAGGGGTGGAGAGGTAACGCTCGCCGGTATCGGGGATAAGGACTACTATGTTCTTGCCCTTGTTCTCGGGGCGCTTTGCGAGCTGGATTCCAGCCCAGACTGCTGCGCCTGCGGAGATGCCTACCAGCACGCCCTCGTTCCTTGCAACAGATCTGCCTGTTGCGAATGCGTCCTCGTTGGAGACCGTGATGACCTCGTCATAGATGTTGGTGTTGAGCGTGTCAGGTACGAAGCCTGCGCCGATACCCTGTATCTTGTGAGGTCCTGCAACGCCCTCGGAGAGGACGGGCGAGCTCTTCGGCTCAACTGCAACGACCTTGACATCGGGGTTCTGGGACTTAAGATACGCGCCTGTACCGCTGATCGTTCCGCCTGTGCCTACGCCTGCTACGAAGATGTCCACCTTGCCGTCGGTATCGTTCCAGATCTCGACGCCTGTGGTGCGCTCGTGGGCGGCAGGGTTAGCGGGGTTGGTGAACTGTGAGGGGATAAAGCTGTTGGGTATCTCCTGCGCGAGCTCCTCAGCCTTTGCGATTGCGCCCTTCATGCCCTTTGTGCCGTCTGTGAGGACGAGCTCGGCACCGTATGCCTTCATGAGGTTGCGGCGCTCCACGCTCATGGTCTCGGGCATGGCAATGATGAGTCTGTAGCCGCGCGAAGCCGCTACGGAAGCAAGTCCGATACCGGTGTTTCCGCTGGTGGGCTCGATGATGACGCTGCCCGGCTTGAGGAGTCCCTTCTGCTCGGCGTCGTCTATCATTGCCTTGGCGATCCTGTCCTTAACAGAGCCGGCGGGGTTGAAGAATTCGAGCTTTGCGAGCAGCTTTGCGCTGAGCTCGAGCTCGTTTTCGATGTTTTTGAGTTCAAGTATCGGTGTATTGCCGATGAGGTCTGTGATACTGGTGTAGATGCTCATGATGAAACAGCTCCTTTTATTCTTGGAAGTTTACCTATCTGATTGATATGAATATATTATATCACAGAGCGGCAGATTTGTCAAGAGGGTGGGAAGATTTTTTTGTGAGGGCAGGTAAGTCCTCCGGACGGTCAGCGGCTGCTGCGGGGAGTGCCTGCCACGAATTCGAGCACTGCACAGTACTTGTCTATCATGCATACTACAAGGCTCTCGCGGTATTTCGGCAGCTTTTTCGTCATCGGCCACATATGGCGGCTGATGATGTCGCGCTCAAGGTCGCTGAGGCGGGTGAGCCTGCCGGCGTTGTTTTCTGCGACGCGCGAGTGCTTGAGGCTGTGGGAGGGCTCATCCTTGGTGCGGGCAGAATTATATTCCTTGCGGTCGTAGTAGAAGAGGTCATGGAGAAGTCCTGCGCGGGCTGCGCTGCGGGAGTCGAGACCGAGCCTGCGGCAGACGAGGTAGCTGTAGTACGAGACGTTCACGCAGTGCTGGAAACGGCTCGTGCGGACATGATGTGTTATTTCCTTCAGACGTGCGAGCTCCGGGCGCTCGATAAGGTCGCTCACGCAGCCGTAGTAGCTGCACCCCGCGAGCTCCTGCCGCGAGCAGACTGCCTTCAGCATTACTGTCCCTCCTGTTGCTTTGATATCTCCATTATACCACGGGCGGCGTGAGATTGCAACAGGGCGGCAGATTTTTCATCTGACGCGGGCAATGTGACAGTATTGTGACTTTTTGCGGAATAATTGATTACATTTTATCATCGCGCTTGACAAACCCGTGATTAATGTGTATAATGGTATACGGCGGCGAGGACTCTGCTCTGCCGTTCGTCAATGAAAACATGAAAGGACCGCAAAAATGAATAACTTCAGATCACGTTTTATAGCACTCACGGCTGTGCTCTGCGTTGCGCTTTCCGGCGCCGTGGGCTGCAGCAATAAGAATAACAGCTCCGAGGAGCCTCTTACAGGTACGCCGTTTACATTCGGACGTTCCTCCGATAACATCAGCGCGGATACGCCTGTTGTAACTCCCGAGGGCTCCGAGACTTACACTGACGTCGTCGTTACTGACGCTGCGGGTCAGCCTGTAACTGAGGTCGTTTACTCGACTGAGGCTGTTGTCCAGCCCGTGACCGATGAGGCAGGTCAGCCTGTCACCGACGAGAACGGTGCTGAGGTCACCGAAGAGGTCGTTCAGACTGTTACTGAGCCCGACGGTCAGCCCGTTACTGAGTACGTTACCGTTACCACTCAGGTGGCTGTTGCTCCCGTAAAGCAGGCTGCTACTGACGGCGTTTACGCTCAGTGGATAGATATCTCCAACAAGGGCGATTACAAGTTCGAGGGCGATATGATGGTAGCTACCCTCAAGGTCAAGGACGACGCTCCTGCCGGCGACTACAGTATCAAGGTCTCCACAGACTTCGCGACTTATGCGGGTCAGTCCGTTTACACAGCCAACAACTACGCCGGTACTATCCGCGTGGGCGGCGGCTCTATCGAGGCGGACGAGCACGCTTCCGAGACCGATTTTATCTACTACGCCAAGAACGTTGCCTGCAATGCCGGCGACGAGATACAGCTCTACTTCACTGTTAAGAACAACCCCGGCGTCGTTGCTTTCTCCAACTGGTTCTACTATGACACGAATGTGTTTGAGTTCGAGGACCTTGCTACCTGCGGCGAATTCGCTGAGGTCGCTAAGAAGACGGCTGTCGGCACCAAGCCTTCCAACTGA
>JAEEGL013183755.1_pt1 | contig 22627 bp, 19 predicted proteins | sample 9134231 | NCBI WGS metagenome assembly JAEEGL01 (sample SAMN16246548, study PRJNA631951) | gut metagenome | biome: gut microbiome; feature: rumen; material: fiber-attached | host: Bos | place: Iran: Karaj | collected 2018-10
CATTTTTGAAGTTTTGATTATATATTTACAGTAAAGAATGAATATGAATATAATGAAGAATGAACAGAAAGATATTTATCAAATAGTAGAACAACTTTAGAAGTAAGAGATTTAGATACAAATAAAGATTATTTATTACAAAAAGATCTTGATTTAGAAGAAGCAGATAAATATGTTTCAGCATTTTCAAATTGAATATTTTTTATAAATTATGTATTAAAAAATGAATAATATTCAAACAATTATTGAATTAACTCAATATTTAGATTCAACAAAAACTTTAGATAAAATTGAAGTTATATTATCAATTTTGATTGCAATAATATTGATTATTGCTTTATATTGTATGTATAATTTCAAAAATATCAAATTAAAATATACAAGAATAGTTGTTATAATGAGTATTGTTGTTGTTATATTATGATTGATAAATTGATTTATATCATTCAAAAATTTACAAAAGTGACAAGAATATTGTACTAAATATACAATATTACAAAATCATGATATAAGAAAAAAAGATCAAAATAAATTATGTAAAGAATTATTACAGAAAAAAATTGAAGAATTACAAAATACAGAAGAAGAAGTAGAAGAAGAAAATGAATCAGAAATTACTGAATAGAAATATTACATCAATTCATTTTTCAAAGTATAAATTCAAAAATGATTTGATATGATATATTACAAGAAAGCAATAAATCTAATAAATATTCATATATAATATGTTTATCTTTTCAAACTAATTTTAATAATAATCAATAAGATAAGTTTTTGATTCTGATTAAATATTCAATATTTTCTTGATTTCAAATTAAATAATAAGAATCAATTCAACTTAATTCTTTATTTTCCTTTATGTTAAAATCATGATATAATAATTTATCATGTTTTTTAATATTTAATATCAAAATATTATATAATCAGTTCTTAAATAATCTTCAATAATCTTGAACTTTATTTATTGATTGTCATATTCAAGATAAAATATCTATTTGTGAATCTTCTCAATCAGTTCAATCATTTATTAAATCACTAATTAAATTATTATAATAATTTGATTTTTTTCATTCTGTATTAAATGAAAAGATATAATTATCTTCTAATATTACATTATAATCTCAATTTTCTTCAAATAACTTTTTAATATTTTCAATAATTGTATCAGTTTTATCTGGCATAGATTTATCAGAATATAATTCTGTATTTATTTTCTTTCTAATTTCTTCATAAAATCTTCAATTATTATTTGTTATTTTATCAAGGTTATATTTTAACATTGAATTTTCATTTTGATTGCTTATTTGTTCATTTATATCTGAAATTGTTTTATCTTGTTTTTCTTGATTTACAAATCAAATTGGTTTAAATACTTCAGAAAGTTTTTCTTTATTTAATGTTTTGAAATCAGTATTTCAAATAACATTTACATTATTTTTATTGAATATTTGATTAGCAAAATCAAAAGTATTATTTAATTCAAATCAAATATAATCAAATAATAAGAATAAATGATCTCTTAATAAATTTACATCATTATGTAGTAATTGTAATATACTATCTGCATTAATTCAATCAATTGCATAAAGATATTTTATCGTTCAATAATATCAAACAATATAATAACATTTTGGTGTTATATTTTTTCAATTTCAACTATCAATCAATAAAATATCATATAATCAATTTGATTCATTTCATTTTTCATAAATAGAAAAATCATTTATATTTTGTCATTTATAATGAAATGAAAAAGCATAATTATGAAGATAAATATTATTCTTTTGAAATTTGCTTAATAAATCTTTTAAAGCACTTTGTACTATTTTATTCTTTCAAATATCTTTATTTTCTTCTGTTCAAAATAAATTAGTTAATTGTAATCATAATTCATAAAAGAATTTTTTGTTATATAAGTAATTTTTTACTTCTTTCTTTCTCAATTTTGAAACATCAAGGTCATATAATGAATTATCTTTTATTTTAATTTCATTATCATCATTAGAAAAATTATCTGACTTATTTGTAGATTGTTGATTTTTTAATATATTTAGTTCTGAAAACAAATTATTTTTTGGCTTGTTTAAATATCGCTTTTGGTCATCCATTATTTGAATTTCAAAATTGAATAAATTATTTAATTTTATAATTTTATCAATAGAGAGAAAATTCAATATATAAAATAAATATAATCTATTAAAAAACATAGAAATTTAATAACTTAACATATTAAATGAATATAAAAATTTTAAACAGAAAAAAGTATTTTTCAGATTTTGACAAATCTCATGATTCAAGATTAGAAATTATAATATTAGATTGAAATGAAAAAGAATTATATTTTCAAGATGAACCCAAATGATATTGAAAAGTTATTTGAAGATTAGTTGTTAGGTTTGATGATATTGATAATGAAACAATTAAAATATTTCAAAAAGATGTAGATAAATGAACAAAAAAATTATTTTCAACTGAAACTTGAAAAGAAATTTTTGATTTTATTGAAAGTCATAGAAAAAATATTGAATTAAGAAATGTTGAATCAATTTGGATTTGTTGTAAATGATGAAAATGTAGATCTGCAGCTGTATGAAAAGCTATATGAAAAACATTTTGATTTGATGTTAGTTTTATTGATGATATGAAATCAATATCTTCTGATTTTCTCACATTTGAAAATATGTACTATCCTAATGAGTTAGTATTTAATTTAATGATGAAATTATCAAATAACTATTCTTTTATGAATTAGTAATGAAAAATATCTTCAATAGTTAATGCAAAATTTCAAAAATTTAATTCATCAACTATAATTTTTTTGTAATTAGAATAAGTTCATCATAATTGATGAAGTTCAAATATTTCAACATTAGGTACATCTAAAAATTCAATCAATTTTTTATTTAACATTAATTTTTGTGCACATTCTTTTGTAATAAATTCTTGAACTGATTTCTTTCAAATCAATTTCTTTTGAATAGCATCTTTAGCATTCTTATATAAGTTTTCAATTGTTCAATATTCTTGTATTATTTTCTTTGCTCATACTTTTCAAATTCATTTTAATCAAGGTATATTATCAGAAGTATCTCAAATTAAAGATAAATAATCAATGAAATATTTTATATCGAATCAAAATTCTTGTTGAAAATCTTCAACTGAGTATACACTTTTTTTATTTGGTTTAAATAAATATATATTATGCTTTAACAATTGATTAAAATCTTTATCTGTTGAATGAATATATATATTAACATTTCAATTTTCTCTTTCATCAATTTTTCTAGCTAATGTTGCTATCGTATCATCAGCTTCATATCAACTATAAAATACTGAAGGAATATGTAATTTTTTTAATATATTATGTAATACATCGCATTGAAATCTTATATTTTTAGGTACATCATCTCTATTTGTTTTATATTCTGAAAATATTTGTTTTCTTGTTAGTTTTCATCATTCCCAACATACATATAAATAATCAACTCTATTTTTTATATGTCATAATATTTTATTCAACATTCAGTATATTCAATTTATATTTTCAGCTCAAAATAATTGACTATCATACATTGGTCATATTCAATAATAATATCTGAATAGAAAGTTTGTTCAATCAATCAAAATAGCAGTTTTTCTTTTTCAATTATTTTTTGGTAGTTCTTCATGCAATTCTTTTAATCTTATTGGTTCATTATTTATATTTATTCACAAATCTCATTCAATTCAATCTATCAATTCTTTATCTTCAATCTGCATTTTTTCTTGCTTTTCTTGTAATAATTCATTAGCAACTTTATCTGATTCATCAAATCAGATTTCATCTTCTGTGAAAAATTCATACATTTCTTCAGATAAACTTGACATAATTTATTCTTATAAAATTAAATCAATATAAATATAGAAAAATTTGTTAAAAAGAACTAGCAAAATTACTAGTTCTTTTCTTTTTAATTAAAATTTATTTTAATCAACATCAATTACTTCTCATTCTTGTGCATTTCATTGATTTTGATTAGTATTTTGTGGTTGTTGCATTACTTGAAATATATCATGTAATTTATTAAATTCTTTTTCTAAATCATCTAGTTGATCTTTTGTTAAATTTTGATTAGTTAATTGTTCTTGTACATTTTTAATAATTTCTTCTCATTCTCTAAATTTTTCTTCTCAAATTTTATCTTTATTTTCATCTAATATTTTTTGTGAAGAATAGCAAAGTTGTTCTAATTGATTTCTTTTTTCAATAATTTCTTTTTTATTTTTATCTTCTTCAGCAAATTTTTCTGCTTCTGCTTTTGCTTTTTCAATTTCTTCTTCTGATATATTAGTAGATCCTTGAATTGTTACTTCTTGAATTTTTCAAGTTGATTTTTCTTGTGCTGTTACTTTTAATATTCAGTTTACATCAATATCAAATGTAACTTCAATTTGTGGTGTTCATCTTCTCATTGGTGGTATTCATTCAAGATTAAACATTCATAATGATTTATTATCTCTAGCAAATTGTCTTTCTCATTGTGTTACATGTACAGTTACAGCACTTTGATTATCAGTTGCTGTTGTATAAATGTTTGATTTTTTAACTGGTATTGTTGTATTTCTAGGAATTAATACATTACAAATTCATCATTCTACTTCAACTCATAATGATAAAGGTGTAACATCTAACAACAAAATATCTTTTACATCTCATTTAATTATTCATCATTGAATTGAAGCTCATTGTGCTACAGATTCATCTGGATTTACTGTAGATTTTGGTTCTTTTCAAATTACTTCTTTAACAATATCTTTTATTTTAGACATTCTAGTACTTCATCATACTAATATTACTTCATTTATATCACTTGTTTTTAATCAAGAATCTTGTAAAGCTTGTTTTAATGGTTTTTTACATGCTTCAAATAAATCTTTACAAATATTTTCAAATATAGCTCTTGAAAATGGTACTTCTAAATTAACTGGTTTTCAATTGTGTTGTGTTATAAATGGTATTGAAATATCAAGTTGTGTCATTGTTGATAATTGTTTTTTAGCTTTTTCTGATTCATCTTTAATTCTTTGCATAGCCATTGAATCTTTTGTTAAATCAATATCTGGATTCTTTTTCTTAAATTCTTCTAAAATATATTCAGTTATTTTATTATCAAAATTAGCTCATCATAATGAAGTATTTCAAGAAGTAGCTAATACTTGAAATGTTCATTCTCATCAAATCTCTAATACTGTTACATCAAGTGTTCATCATCAAAGATCAAATATTACAATATCTTCATCTTTTAGATTATTTTCTCAATATGCTAAAGATGCAGCAGTTGGTTCATTAATGATTCTTTCAACTTTTAATCAAGCAATTTCTCAAGCTGCTTTAGTTGCATTTCTTTGTGAATCATTAAAATAAGCTGGTACAGTAATAATTGCTTGAGTTACTGGTTCTCATAAAAATTTTTCAGCATCAGTTTTTAATTTTTGCAATACAAAAGCAGAAATTTGTTCTGGTTTATATTCTTTTCAATCTACTACAATTAAAACTCATCAATCACTTCATTTTTTAGTATCATAAGTTACTTTTTTCAATTCATCTTTTACTTCATCATACTTTTTTCATATCCATCTTTTTACTTCATATATAACATTCTTTGGTTCTAATACTGCTTTTCTTTTTGCTAAATCTCATACCAATAATTCATCTCATTTTATATAAACTATTGATGGTGTTGTTCTGACTCATTCAGAATTTGCAATAACTTCAGATTTATCTCACAACATATAAGAAACACAAGAATTAGTTGTTCATAAATCTATTCAAATAATTTTAGACATGACAAAATTATTAAGAAAATAAAAATAATTTTTAGAAGTCACAATCTTTTGTGATTACATATTTATTATAGAAAAAAATATCACGTAACTGAGTTAAGTGATACATTTTTTGAAAATCTAATTAGTAATTAGTATTTTAATTTAGTTTTATTCATGTCTATTAAATAATATAGTTAAAAAATTATAAAATTGAAATAAAAAAATAAAAATTAGAAAAATAAAAATTTTCAAAAATAATTTAGTTTAAAAATAATAAGAAAAATGCTTTATTATTTGTCAACACAGAATGCTAACATCATTTATAAGTATGTTAAGCAGAAAAAATTAAGAAAAGTATACTGATGAGTGTATACAGATGATATGACTTCAAAAATTGAAGAAATTTTTAAGTTAAATATTGAAGATATTTTAATGAAATCATTTTTTGTTTGAAATTGAAATGAATTTATTACAATTACAAAAAATTGACAATTTGAAAAAACTGAAAATGAATATAATATTGAAGATTTAACAAAGAATGAAAAGAATTTTTATATATCAGATTATTCTGCAATATTTTGAATATTTAATAATTCATATTATATTAGATCTAATTCGACATTTAAGAAAAACATATATTGAATAGATATTATATCACAAAAAATAACTAAAAAACATAATTGAACAATTGAAGAATTTTGAAATACATATAAAATATGTTTAGAATCAGCTTTATTAGATTTATGTGCTGACAATAATTCAAAAAGAAGTTGAATTAAAGATATAAATTTAGAACAAATTATAAGAGAAAATTTTGATAATATAAGAATAGCTAAAATAAAAGAAATATGAGAACATAGAAAAGTTTGTTATTATAAGTTTATGAAAATATACAGAAAAATAAGAGATGAAAATAAAGTAAATAAAATTAAAGAAAAACAAAATCTTATTATATTAAATACTTCTAAATATTCACAACAATTACAAAAATTATCACATTGTATATCATTAGTAAAGAATCATTTTTCAATTGAACATTTGAAAAAACATGAATTTGATGTTAATGATAAACAAACTAATAATATATTATATGTAAATGTATTCTTATATTTTAAAGAATTTTATAAACAACAATGAATTGATTTTAGTAAAGAAGATTTCTGATTGAAAATTAAAAATAAAGAAATAAATGAATATACAAATATGATAACTTTAGAAAGAGTTATGTTTCAAAATAAAGATAAATTTGCAAATATAAATGATTGAGAACAATTCTCAAAATTATATATGTGAATATTAAAATCAATGAGAATTAAAAAAGAAGCAGATGTTGAATATCTGAAAGAATGTTATAAAATGATTCAAATGAAAAAATTAAATGAACAAGAAAAAGCTTTAATATATTTTTGTATTACATTGTTTGATAATATATTAAACGAACAAGAAAAAATGATAATTTGAAAAATATTATTTGATTTGCAATTATATATTACAAATTGAGTATTGATAGATATTTCTAGTTATTATAATAAACTTAATAATTTATGAAATGAAAACACAAAAAGTTTAACACAAATATCTAATAACTTAAATTTATTTCTTAAATAATTTCAAAACATGTTAATTTATATAGTTGTATTGATGGCAATGATTGCAACATGATTATATGTTACAATTGATGCAGATCCACTTACTATAAATAAATCAATTGATTATTCAATTAACTCACAAATTACTAATAATGTATTAGATTATGCAATTGATAAATATTTTTTTGAAACTAAATGACAATGATTAAAAGCTTGACGGTATTCATTATGATATTATGTAGATTCAAGTAATAATGACTTAAATGATACAATTAAAATGAAATTTTTATGAAATGCTAGAATGTCTGATATGATATATAATCAATTATGAGAATCACATGATGATTATGGTTGATTTTCTAGATTTGTAAATTGACAAGATGATTGACATTCTTATGCAATTTTAGTTAGTGAAATAAGTTTTGATTGAACTTGAGATTGAACTTGAAATGATAATGTATCTTGATTTAAAGTTGAAGTATGAGATGTAAAACAAAGAGCTGACTGAGAATATAGATTTGAAACAAAATATACTTTTTATAAATAAGATTCAAAAAATTATACAAATTAAAAAAATCATAAAATTAATTTAAAATTTAACTTTGCAGATAATGATAGTTGATAAAATATTTAATTTTCTTCCTGATATTCAAAAAATTTGAGAATATCCAAAAAGTTTGAATCGAAAATTATGAAAGGAAGATAGATTAACAATAAGTAGAAATATTCACGAAATGTTTAATAATATGTTTATTTTTTGATGATGAATGATATCATTGAAAAATTTTCTTGAGAAAAAACCTAATTTTCTAACATCTTCTACTTATAATTTTCCACCATCATTAGAAATGATTGCTTGTTTACCAAATTGCAAAGTTGAATGATGAAAAATAATTAAAGATGAAGATAAAAATTCAATATTTTTTGATAAAAATGTTTATGAATTATATATGAAATCTTATTGACCAAGACAAGTTTTTCTTGATTGGATTAACAGAATGTTTTATGAAGTAGATAATTCTAAATTATGAGAATTTTCAAGTAGAGAAGATTACTCGTTTGATGAAGTTGAAATATTAACATATTTATTTTGATTGAAAGTTGTATTACTTGCAAATTCAACAAAATGAAGTGTTTGATGAAGAGAAGTAAAATTATTTGACCAAAGTTTTTCATGATTGTGAGATATTGTTATTCCAAATTCACAATGTTGACAATTTTTCTCAAAATATAATTGAAATGTTGTAGTTAATACAACAGTATTTAATATAAATTGGAATGTTATTTCAAAATGGTTATTTAATTTTTTAGATAAATATCAAGTTGATTATTCAGTTGTATCTGAATTTATTTCTTGAATGCTTGATAAAATATATTTACAAAAAGCATTAGAAAGAACTTGGAAATATGTATGTAAAAATGAATTAAAAACACATTGAAATATGTTATTCTTATATTATATATATACAACATTATCACTTGAAAATGATTGAATGTTAAAAGAAGCAATAAATTTATTTAGAGATAAAGCTGATACACTTTCTTGATTATATGATGAATTAGAAAAATCAATTGATGAATACAAAAATATTATTCAAACAACTGATTATAAAATGTTTATGTTGTCTTTTGAAACTACTATATTATATACATTTGCTTATTTATTACGGAATGAAAAAATAGCACCAACATTATCTTTAAGATGAATATTATATTCAATTAAATGATATAAATTTTTCAATTATTGATTATATGAACTATTAAAAAAATTAGATTGAGATGATAAAAATATAAAATTATTCAAATCTTTTTGAACAAAATTACAATCAGATATGCTTGAATCAGATTATAACAGATTATTTATGAAAGATATTAAAATTAAAGTTGAAGCTGAAACTTGAAAATTTCAAGACAGAAATTGAAATATACAAGAATCAATATTATCACCAATTGCTTGATATACAGTAGACTTTCTTGTATATTCACAAGATCAATTTGATTTGAAGAATAAAAAAATGAATCAAAAAGAATCAGAATATTTAGAAAAAGATCAAAAATGAGAAGATTCAAGTACAAGATTACAAAATGAAATAAATAAAATGTTATTTGATGATGAAGAAGAAACACAAAAAGAAAAAATTATTGATGAAGATGATAATGTACAAATGTTAAGATGAAATTGATGAACATGATTAAATAGAAATGTTACTTCACAAATGATTTATGAAGAATTAAGAAAATATATAGTTTGACAAGATTGAATATTAAAAATTATTTCTAAAAAATTATATTCTTATCTTGTATTAAAATCACATAATAGTAGACCTTTATCATTATTCTTAGTTTGACCAAGCTGAAGTTGAAAATCTTATTTATCTTCAGTATTAGTAAAAGTATTAAATAACTTATTTGTTCAACCTTGAGATAATGAAAATAAATTTACAGCTCAAGAAGAATTGATTTCAAAATATAACACAAAAGAAACTATTTCTGCATTATTAGGTTCACCAACTTGATATCAATGAAGTACAGATAAAATACCTTTCTTTGAAACATTATGTGAATCAAAAAATCAAATTATATTATTTGATGAAATGGAAAAATGAACTGCTGAAATGTATAAATTTTTCTTAGACTTTATGAATAATTGAAAAATGGAATCAATCAGTAAAAAATATTGAATCTTAATGACTGATTCAGAATTTGAATTAAAAAATGAAAAAATACATAGATTAAATAATGTAATATTTATATTTGCTTCAAATGCTATTAAATCAGAAAAAGAAGCATCTGAATTATGATGATGAAAATATATTAAATCAAAAACTATTCAAGAATATGAAGATAATTTTACTGAAAATAATCATTTATTATACCAAGCATTATTAAATTACAGACAACAAAATTGATGAGTAATTGATCCTGCTTTTATTGACAGATTAGATTCAATTTACTTATTTAATGCTTTGACATTAGAAAATAAATTAAATGTATTAGAGAAAAAGTTCTTAAAAGAGTTATGAAATTATAATATTACTGAAGAATGAAGACAAAAAATAATTAACAGATTTAGAAAAGACTTTTGAAAATGATGAAAATGATTAGAAAATCTTAAATATCAAGAATCAATGAGATGATTTGATAGATATATAAATGAATGGATCTCTTCAACACTTGAGTCAATGATAAACAAGTAATTATAAAATCTATATTAACAAATGTTTTACAAATAAAAAATCATCACATGATTTTGAATATTTGTTGTATGTGATTAGATAGAACATTAGAATATATAAAACAAAGTAAATTGTTTATATTTTTGAAACAACAATTTATTAAATTTTGAAATTATTTACAATCATTATCTGAAAATAAGAAAAAAGTTATTTGATATATTTGTTTAGCTTTGTGAATGATGTTCATTTGGATTCCATTTATAAATTGAATCATATTCTTGTTATTAGCTTATGAATTATTATGAGATAGAATTAAAGACAATAAAATAATTAAAAAAATATTTAAGAATAAATAAATTATTTATAACACAAAAAAAGAAATCTAACTTTTGATTAGATTTCTTTTTTACCATTCTTAGAAAGTAGCATATGACTATTAATATCTACTGAATACAAACATAAGTTTATATTCAATATTTATAATACTATTATTTGAATGCTTTTGTATTTAATTTTCATTCTTTTTTTGTTTTGTTAGCTTTAGAGAATGCAGCACAATCTTTTTTTAATGCTTTCATTTCTCTTTCATATTTTTTATCATTAAATTTTGAAGTTGTAGTTTTACAACTTTTTTTAGTAGTAGTCTTTTTTTTGCAAGGCATTATGTTAACAAATTAAATTATAAAAACTTATTTTTATAATTCTGATAGAATTAAATCTATAATTAAATAGAATTAGTTTTTTAATTTTTTTAAGTGTTGTTTAATGAAAATCATAAAGAATCCTGATTGAAATGTTGAATTATGATTTAATGATGTATTTTTATTCCAAAATTATTCAGAAATAAATTCAAGAAAAAGTGTTTCTGTTAATAATAATATATTAGAAAATGTTACATTACCAATAATTTCAGCAAATATGAATGCTGTTAGTTGAAAGAGAATGTGTGAAACATTGTCAAGATATTGATGATTATGAATATTACCACAAGATATGACATTTGATACTAAAATGAAAATTATTAAACATGTATTAAATGCTTCTGTTGAATATGATACACCAATTACAGTTACAAAAAAAGATACAGTTTGAACTGCAATTGATTTGATAAATAAGAAAAATCATTGATGTGTTGTATTAGTAGAAAAGAATAAAGCAATTTGATATTATACAGAAAAAGAATTACACCAAAATGATAGATTTATTGAATTAGAAAATATTAAACCTAGATCTGTTTATAAAGTTTCATTTATATTTAGAGATAGACCAGCTTGATTATCTTTTTATTGAATTTGAAATAATGATATTAAGATTGAATGATATAAAGAATTATATGAATATTTGATAAATGAATGAGAAAAAAATGTATTTTTTTGTAATGAAAATGAAGAACTAATTTGAATATTAAACAGAAAAGATATATTAAGAAGAAATTTCTTTAATGATATTGACCAATTTGATATAAAAAATGAATGAAATACTAAAGAAGATAGCTTATTAAAAAGAAAATTAAATTTATGAATAGCTATTTGAATAAATCAAGTATTTGAAGAAAAAGAATTTAAACATATTAAAGATTATTATGATGAATGAGTTAGAATATTTGTATTAGATACTGCTCATTGATATCAACAAAAAATGATTGAAGCAATTAAGAAAGTTAGATCTTTGAATTTAGATATTAAAATAATTGCTTGAAATGTTTGTACTTGAGAATGAACTTTTGATTTAATTAAAGCATGAGCTGATTGAGTAAAAGTATGAATATGACCTGGTGCTATGTGTACTACTAGAATGCAAACTTGAGTATGAAGACCACAATTTTCAGCAATTGTTGAATGTGCTGATGTTGCAAATAAATTATGATGATTTATAGTTGCTGATTGATGAATTAAATATACAAGAGATATTTGTTTAGCTTTAGCTGCTTGAGCTAGATTTGTTATGTTATGAACAATGTTATCTTGAACAAAAGAATCTGTATGAGAAGTAAAATATGATGAAAATTGAGCATTATATAAAGAAAATTATTGAATGGCATCTGCTAAAGCTGTATTATGAAGAAATAAACAACAATCATTATATGAAATATGATTAAGAAATATTTTTAATGAATGAATATCTACTTCAAAAATATATTTAAGAGATTGATTAGAAACAGTCTGAGAAGTATGTGAAAAACTTATTTCTTGATTAAAATCTTCAATGACTTATGTATGAGCAAAAAATTTATATGAATTTAGTGATTTAGCTGAATTTTGAATTCAAACCCAAAGCTGATATAATGAATGAACACCACATTGAAATATTGTTAAATAGTCTATTAAATATTAAACATTTATATTCTTAGAAAGAATGAAAAAGAATTATAGTTTTATATCAAAATTATTTGTGTTATTTGCTATAATTTTTTTATGTTCTTTTAATTCTATATTTGCTGCTAATACTAAAACAACACAAAATCAATCAACTAGACAGCAAATTCAAATAAAAAATAATTGAATACAACCTTTATTATGAAATAGATTATGAATTGATATTTGGAATTGATTTAATGCACAATGGTACACAATATCAATTCAAGATAAAATACAAAAACAAGAAGTTAAAATAAACGAAACTCAATTAGATTTATCTGTTGATAATGATATTATTTACAACATCAATAAAAAATATTTTCAAGAAAAGCAAAAAAAGAAAGCAGAATTTGAAAATGAAATTGAAATTATATTAAGTAAAGTAGAAAAGAAAGAAACAACAATTGATAATGTTAATTCAAAATATAAAAAATATATTGAAATAGAAGATGCTGTAAATAAAGCTGATTATATATATGTGTTAGCTTTACCAATAGATCAATTCTTGTTTAAATCTGATTGAGATTTAGAAAAAATTATTATTACAAGAGATCCAATATTACAAAATAATTCTTGAACAGATGATCCAAGTTTAGAAAAAACAATTCAATCAGAAATTCAAGAAGTAATGTTAACTGCTGATTATGCAGAAATGAGAGACAAAATAAATTATTTTAGAGAAAAATATTCAAGAGATTATTCGTCTATATTTGTTGAAAAAACATTAGAACAATTTTATAATGATTTACATATAAATATATCTTATAAAGATAAATTATTTGTACAGAGTTATACTTATCAAAATAAAAGATATATGAATAGTCTAGAATATTTACCAAAGAAATTAAAACAATTAGAAAAATATACTGAAGATTATTATCTTATATATATTCCATTTTCAGTTAATCAAAATGTATCAAACATATTAAAATGATTAGACAATCAAAAACAAATATTTAAGAACTCTTCTGAAATGTGTGTTATGATTGAATATAATGATAATTATCAAGAATTTGAAGATTATTTTTGTTGATTTAATGAAACATTTTGATGAAATACTATTAGAGTAAAACAAATTAAATTACACAATAACAACAATTATTATATTACTTTAGCTAAAAGATGATTAATGTCTGTATTTCTAGAAATACTATTCTTAATTTGATGTTGAGCTATTCCATTTCTGGTTATTAAATTAGTTGATAAAGTTATAAATTTTGGTTCTAAATTTGAAACAGAACAATTATAAAAACACTAATATATATCATAATTTTCTATAAATAATATACTTAATACAAAATCAATAACAACAATCTAAAACAAAAAGTTTATGAAAAGATCTTTTAAACACAGAAGAAGATTAGTGAGAAGAAGGAAAATGTATAGAAACTTTGTTTTCATTGTTTGTTTCATTTTCGTTCTTCTAGGAGTAATGATCTCTTGGACATTGATTGGTAAAATTATCATTAAAAATGATTTATTTATTAAATCAATGGAAAAAGTAGAAAAAATTGAAGAAACACAAGACTCAGAAAGAGTAAGTGCTGATTCAACTCTCGTTAACTTGCAATCTTATGCAAAACTATTTGAAGATGATGTAAGAACTATTTATGAGAACAAAGACAATTCTGTCAGAGTTACCTCACTTCTGTTTGAAACCGTAAAAGGTTATCAATCAATTCATAATTATTCTGAACTAGAGTTCTCTGATGTTTATGGTTGTGAATATCAATTTATGGACAATAGATATTGGAGAAGAGCTTGGAAAATGAGTTTTATTAAAGAGAAGTTAATGGTTATTGGTTATAATTACAAAGAAAAAAAAGATAATCATTTCTTTCACATTTATTATCTCACTTCAGATAATTATTCACAAGCAGAAGCAGTTAAAGACTTAAAAAAAGAATTTAATTGTAATAGATTTTATATCAAAAGATTACAAGGAAAGACGATTAGATACAATCCAAGAGTCATCAATCCAAGAACTATAAGGATTAAACAACCTTATACCTAAACTTAGACATAAAAATCGTCAGGGTTGTCTTGATGATTTTTTGTTTTAATCAATAATAAAAATCTATAATTATAATGATTTAAATGATATTTTAGATATTATGACAAATGTATTTATTGCTATTTTAATTACTTTGTATATATTCTTTTTGTTTTTATTTTGATGAATTATGTGATGATTTTTATGAGTGTTAATTACTAGAACATATCATCATGAAAAGATTAGTTGAATGTTGTTTTGAAGAAGTAAATGTGATTGTTGAAAAACTATTCATTTATATGAAATGATTCCAGTTATAAGTTATTATGCTTTATGATGAAAATGTCAAAAATGTTGAATGAAATTATCAAAATTTTATCCATTAGTTGAATTTGCAGTTGCTTCTGATTTCTTAATTATCTTTCTTTCAACAACATTTAAATGTCACATGAATTTCTTTAAAACTTGAATTATAGATTTAAGTTTAATCAATCATTATTGGTTTATTTGATGAATTTTAATATTTATATTTTGTTATATATTTCACTTTTATTCATTTACTTTTTATATAAAGAAATGAATATTTAAAGTATAATTTTATTTGATATTTTATTATCTTATGTGAACTCTTGCTGCACTTGTGTTATCTTCTTTATGAATTGGTTTTACATTGTGATTTTTAATATTTTATAAAGACCATGAACATGATTTTTATTGCACAGATATATTAAAAAATAAGATTTATGATGACAATAATGATTTAGTTGAAGTTCAATATACAAGAATATATTTTTGTAGAAAATGTTGATGTAAAAAGTTTATTCGTTTTTAATTATTAAAATGAATTTTGAATCAGAATTAAAAGAATTAAGAAAAGAAGTTGATATGGCTGATAAAAAGATTTTAGAAGCTTTATCAACTAGGTTTATCGTAACTAATATGATATGAGAATTAAAACATAAAAATAATGTTGAAATTATTGATGAAAAAAGAAAACAACTTAAGAAAGAAAAATTTAAAGTTCATTGAATTGTATTATGATTAGATGAAGATTTTTGTTGAGAGTTATATGAATTGATTCACAAATATTCTGTAAAATATCAAAATAAGAATTAAATTATAAAATTAAATATTTTATTTATTTTTATTTATATAAATGACAGTTTCAAATAAGATTAATGTTGAAGAAATTATTGATAAACAATTTTGAAATTTATGAAAAGAACAAAAATTAACTTATGCACAAAGATTTTTTCTTGAACTTGAAAATTTCTTATGAAAAAATAATGTTGTTATTAAAAATTGAGAGATTGAAATTATTTGAGAAGAAAATATTGCTTTAATAAACTCTTTAGATGATTGACATTATTTAGAAAATTTGTTAAAAAAAATTCAAAGTTCATAAATTTTCAAATCAAAAAAATATTTCTATTATAAAAATGATATAAAAGAATATTTTGAAATTTCATAAGCGCTTTGAAATTTGAAAAATACTTCAATTATATCATAAATATAATTTGTTTATAGTAGTCATGAAACTATATTCAAATTATAACATATTTAATATTTTCTTTTTCATTGATTACTTGGTAATTGATTATCTAGAAAATGTTAGATATTTCAATGCTATTATGCATTAAAGATAAAAAGAAACAAGAATTTGCTATTTGTTAAGAAAGATTTCTTTTGAAAAAAAGAAATCTTTTAATTTTGGGAAAAAAGTAAGAATTATTTTTTCTATTATAAATGTGAAAATAAGAAATTATTTTCAAAGTCATAATGCTAAAACATAAATAATGTATAATCAATAAAAGATAAGTTTATTCTAAAAGAATTACTTATCTTTTTTCTTTTGTGTTTGAAAATTTGGTATCTTTTATAAAATTATAAAATTAAATATTTAATATTTTTGTAATTTGAAAGATGAATGATAAAATATTTTTACAAATAAATAATCTTAAAGAATTATTTTATTTAATTTGATATAATAGGTTAATTTCTTATTGGAATTGAATTGATGAATTTCAAAATAATAATTATGAAAAATATAAGTTATATTTAAAGTATTCTGAATTGAGACATAAACATAAAAACTTTGCTAAATTGTTTAGTTTTTTAGAATGAGTGTTAATTTCAAAATGAGATAGAGATGATTCATCTTTTTATTACAAATTACAAGAATTTCCAGCTTTTTTATGATGAATTTGATTTAATGCTTTTCGTGAACATAAAAAAGAAAATCCAGTTTATAAATATTGACGAAAAAATTATACATTTGAAACTATTCAAAAACAACCAAAAAAGAGTTATTGTCAATGATTATTATATAAGATGTGAGTAAATATATATTATATGAAGAAAAATTTTCCAGAAAAATATCAAGAATTTATAAAAAAATATTGAGTTTTGCTAATAATATTAGATAATGAAATTGAAGATATTAAAGTTGAATTTGAAAAAGAAATGAGTTTAGTTTGAGTAACAAAACAACTTAGAGATTGATATTCTTCTTTTTATATATTATTCTCAATGTATGATTCATTTAAAGAAGATATCAAAAATAATTTTACTGAAGCTGAAATAAAAGAAGTAACAAATTTGAATAAAAAAGCACATGATTATTATGATGACAATAAAAATATTGTATATAATTATGATGTATTAGTATCTTCTAATACTTGATATTTAACAGAACCAAGAAAATTAAACTCAGTAAATTCAACTTATTTTGATAATTTTAATTGTACTGAAGATATAGAACGGAGATGATGAGAACCATGTAATTTAATGACAAAAGAAGAAATTAAAAAATTATTTGAAGATAATCTTGCTATAATTAAAAATGATCTAAATGAATTTAGATATAGAAGATTTAGTTGAGTTATTCCATTTTTAACTTGAACTTTATGAGTTATTCATACTTGAAAATATGATGATAATAATGTTGAAGTAACTGATTATTTCAAAAAATATTTTGTTAGTAGAGAAACAAATTACAAAAATAATACAAATTATTGCACTTTATCAGAATTTATTGATTTATCAATTGATTTCTTAAAAGAACATAGAAGTGATTTAGTTGATAGATTTTATAGAGAATTTGATTATTTAATCACTTCTTCAAATTATAATTTAAGGTCAAAACAATGAATATTAAATGAATTTGATTCTTGTATAAGTTGATTGATTAGTATTGATTGAAATATTTGAATAAATTGAATTTGAAATTTTGATGAAGCAATGCAAGAAAATGTTGAAGAATTTAGAAGATTAAATGAATTAGAAGAAATATATATGATGATTGTTTGAGAAGCTTTTGAAAGATTATATAAAGATTGACAAGAAAGATTTTTATGAAGATGAGCTGATAAATATCAAAAAAAATCATTTAATTTGTTAATGTGAAAATTACATTGATCTTTAATGAAATTTAATTTACGAATTTGATTACGAGCAAAATATGATGATAGTTATGAAAAAAGAATAATTGAAATGTTAAATTGAAGTTTTGAAGATTTTTGTGATAATGTAAATAGAGTTAATTTAGATAAATTAGATGTTGTATATAATTGAAAGTATAGATTAAGTTCAAAAATAAGATTATGAAAAGAAATATATATATTGAAAATGTTAGAATGATATTCTGATTATATATTAAAAAATCAAAATTCACAATTTGCAAAAAGAGTTGTTAGAAATATATATTTTTCAGAAAGTACAAATGTATTTGAGAGTATTTGAAATGATTTAAGAAATATGTTAGATAATATACAAAAAACATTTGAAACAATTAGATGAAATTTTAGAACTTGTGAATTATTAAATTTCTGATTAAAAAATTGAGATACTGTTGAAAAACGAGAAAATGAATATAATCAAATGATGAATATTTTATTAGAAATGAATCAAAAATTATATGATAAATGACAAATTATGAAAAATATGAATTATTATGTAATGGACAGACAAACTGATGAAATAATGTTAAAAGATGAATATTTAAGATTAAAAGAACAAAGACAAAAAGAACAAGAAGAAAGAACTAGAGCTTTACATGAAGAAAGAATGAGAAATGCTCAACAACAAGAACAACAATAAATTTATGAAACAATTATTATTTGAAAAGTATAACTTTTTATTAAAGTTTAATATGCTTTTTACGTATATTGATAAAAATGTAATAAAACAAAATCACAATATTCAAGAAAAAAATATTAGAAAATGAAATGTTAAAGATAAAATGAATGTGATTTGTTCATTATATGATTATATGAATAAAAATGATAAATGATTAGATTATTTTAATTTTTTCACTTGATTAGAGTGATGAAACTCTTTTTATTGTAATTATAGAACACAAAATTGATTATGAGAATTGGATTTTTATAGATCTATTTATTCTTATTTACCAAAATTTTCAATTTTTGTACAAAATCTTTGAAATTATTTAATTGATTTAGATGATTACGATGAAAGAAAAATTAGAATATTAAATGAAAATAAAAGAAAAAGAGTTTTATGTATTAAGTCAAATATTCAAGAAATACATGAAGATTGACATGATGTTTTATTTAAACACACACAACAAATATTAAACACATTACAATATATTGTATTTTCAAATTTAGTAAAAGATGAAATTGCTGATTGAGTATTTAGAATATTTTGATTAGATAAAAATGATTATTTGTATATATTTTTGAATAATATAGTTGAATTTAGAAATGAATATGATAATGATTTCGTATTAGTTGTATTAAGTAAATATTTGTTAGTATTAGATAATTATTTGAAAAATGTAAATAATGTTGAAGAGTTTTTAAGAAAAAATGTTTGTTTTATGTGTTTAGTAAAATTGAATTATGAATATCACAGATCTCAGACATTAAACGCACCTTGACTTATTTCTGTATTAAATGATAGAATTTTGAATATTGAAAATAAATATAAAGAAAATTGATTATGAGATTATTTTGAAGAGATGTTAAAATGATTTGATGACTTAAAAACTTTCACTTATATAAATAATTATGAATTATTTGATAGAAGAACTTTTAGAAATGAGTTTCTAGAAAAATATGTGTATGAAAAATAATTAAAGAAAAAATTAAAAAATGAAAATAAAATTTTTGAAAAATAAAATTTTATTTTTTTGTGTAAAAATTTTTTTGAAAAATTTTTTTGATTTTTATTTTGAAAAAATTTTTGAAAAATTTTTTGAAATTTTTTTATAAATTTTTTTGAAAAATTTTTTGAAAAAAAATGTGGAGATTTTTTTTTAATTTTTTTACAAATTTTTTTAATTTTTTTATTTTTTTTGAAAATTTTTTTGAAAAAAAGTTGTTATTTGTAAAAATTTTATAATTTTTATTATTATTTTTTTACTAAATTTTTATTAAAATTTTAATTTTTTATATTTTTATTACTTTTTTTATTTTAATTTTTTAATTTTTATTATTTTTTAACTTTTTAATTTAATTTAATTAAAAATTAGTATTTTTTAACTTTTTAATTTACTATTTTCATTTATTAACTAATTTTATTCATTTTCAACATTTTTATAACTTATTAACTAAATAATTCTTAATTATCTTTTTTATTCTAAAAAATTATTATTGTTATTTTTTTACTAAATTTTTTAAGTTATAATATTTTGATTGAAATAATAATTTGTAATTACAAAAAATAAGAATATTTGTTATATATTCTTATTTTTCAAAAACTATTTAATTTGTTAATTCTTAATAGTAGCTTTCAGCTTTTCAATCTTCATTCCAATAATATTTTTGGTTCTTTTCAAATTTCTCTTTATTTTTATCTAATTCTAATAATTGTTCATCAATCTTTTTCATATATAAATCAATTCAACTTTTATATTCATCAATACTTTTTTCAAACAATAATATTCAATCAAATAATTTATCAATTCTAACTAATTTATCATATTCTCAAATAAAATTATTAAATTGAAAATTTAGTTTTTCTTCCATATTTGAAATATTACTTAAAAAGTATTTCTCTTTTCTAACTCAATTTATTTCTTTATGATATTTGTAATAAATAATTGAACTAACTCTTTTAGCAAAATCAGTTTTACTTGTTAATAAAAACTTAAACAATCATTTATAATATTTCAATTCAATAAATGGATCACAAATTTTTTCTGAGTTATTTAATATTAAAACATCTCATAAACTATAATTGAAAATATCAAAAAAATTCATATTCATATATCACTTTTTTACATCATCAATATTATTTACACAACTATTTAATTCATTAAAATTTTTATGTGAACTTGTTCATTCTCATCAATTCAAAATAAATAATAAACTTTCTCAAAAGTTGTCATATATTGCATTTTCTAATATTTTTCATAAATTTTTCATTTTTCTATCTTCTCAGGCATATATTTCTTTAATACATCTTTCATATCATTCAGCAATTAAAGTCATATATTTTTCAACTAATTCATCAAATCTTCAAATTTCTGATTCAATAATTCTAATATTATCTGGCATTTTTCAATATCATTTTACAACAAATCTGTTATATTTACTTGAAAACATAACTAAAGATCTCATTTGTTTATATATTAGTTGTTCTTTTTCTCGTAATTGATGTTTATCATAAGTTAATTCATTTAAGTAATTGTAAAATCAGTGAACAAATTTAATTACAAATTCTTCTCTTTCTTTCTTATCGTCTAAAATTTCAATCATTACATCAATAAAATCTTTCATACTACAAAAATTTAATTTATTTTTTTCAATAAATTCAGTAGATAAGAATTTAACTTTAAACTCTCATTTTGAAAATTCACTATTTCAAAATAGTGATAATAAATTCATTTGAGTAAATGAATGAAATCTTACTGATGGTAAATTTGTTAATATTTTATTTTTAATTTCTTCTTTTGTTAATTGGTTATAATAATCATTTTTATATAATGTGAAATTAGCATATCATCAATATGTTTCTTGTGTTAAATCTTTCTTTTCAGTTGTATCATTATATTGTTTTTTGAAAGTATTTATTAAAGATCTAATTTCTTTTAATTCTTCTTTTGAATATTTTCATAATATATAATCTTTTAATTCTTCTTTTAATTTAAACAAAGTTAGAAAACTTAAATATCAACTTCAATAATTAAAAAATACATTTTTCATAATAATTGCTAATACTGATTTATTAAAGTTTTCTTCTATTTCTTCTGTTTCAAAAATAGAATAAACAAATAATATTCAAAAGTTTTTCATCATTAAATCACTTTCTTTAATATCTAATTCTTTTAATCTATATAGTGCATATAATGTTCTAGCAAAAAATGATTCATGAAAAAATACTCATCAAAAACAATGTTCATCATTATAATTTCTTTTATATATTGGTCAAATTGTTGTTATTTCTTTTGAATTATCTCTTGTTGATTTGAATTTTACTCAAAATTCTTTCATCAAAACTCAAAAAGAATTTACTCATAATAATCAAATCAATAAAGGGTTGTTAAATGGTTTTATATAAAAATAATTATTTCAATCATCTCTAGAAAATCTAAACAAATGATCTTTCATAAAAGAAAAAGTTCAAGCAAAATCTTTTATATAACCTATTTTTTCTAAATAATCTATTTGTTTTTTTAATTGTGGTTTTCAATTATATCAATACAAATATAATCATTCTTTTCACACCATATAAAAAATTCAC
>JAEEGL010175583.1_pt1 | contig 22626 bp, 33 predicted proteins | sample 9134231 | NCBI WGS metagenome assembly JAEEGL01 (sample SAMN16246548, study PRJNA631951) | gut metagenome | biome: gut microbiome; feature: rumen; material: fiber-attached | host: Bos | place: Iran: Karaj | collected 2018-10
GCGCATCCTTACAGGTGGCTTCGTTGTTGAAGTGATTAAGAACCGAAATCAGACTATTAAATTGACCGAAATTAACCATACTATTATTTCCTTTTTTCTGAGTACAAATGTACTATTTTTCTGGGAATTACGGTAATTTTTTTAGCTAAAAAAAGCTAGCACTCCGTTAAAAGATGCTAGCTTACGATTTCGGGGACAAGAAGTATATTATTCCCTTATTTAATGCTTTTAACAATAAGTATGCCATTATTGGTGAATATTGCATAGATTGTAATAATCATTGGTCAGTAAAACCCAGAACAGAACCATTGGGTTTCCAAAGTGTTACTTATAAATCAATGCAGGGTGTTATTGATTGGTTTAACGCAAATCATTTTGATTACAGAGGATTAATTGAAAAGGGTTTGGCTCTTGAAGCAAAGAAAAATATGTATAGCTAAAAATAAATTAATATATTATGGCAAAAAGTTCAAATGGTTTATCTGTTTTTGAGTTCAATACTATTAGTGACTTTATCAAACAGAATGTAAGTGGTGTCAAAGATGAAGATGTAAATTTGTGTCTGCACATTCTGGACGCATTGAAGAGTGGAAGTATTAATTATGAGGATGAAATTGACATTTTAAATATTGCCGATGTTGATGTGGATGATGTTGGTGATATTGTGCCATCAGTACTTAGTGTTGATGTCTGTCCAAAAGAGGTACTTGACTTTATTTTGTGGAACTTACCTAAAACCAGTTAAATTTATGAGCGAAGAAGAATTTAAAGTGTTTGAAACACTTCACAAAAAGTTTTATGAGCGATGCAAGTATCTTACAAAGGAATTGCTTCCAAGACTTAACGCGGATTTTCACGTTACAGATGAGTTTTATCTGATTGAAAATTGTGAAGATGTGTGTTGCAATGGTTATAATTCTTTATGTAGTGGTAGAGAAGATGTATATATTTATTTCCCCGCTTTTCTTCTTTATGCGACAGATGAAGACGTTAATACATACATTGATTTAAAAATAGAAGAGGAGAAGAAACGAGAGAAAGAAAGAGAAGAAGAAAATAAACGTATTCAAAGAGAATTTGAATTAAAGATGCTTGCGAGACTTAAAGACAAATACGAAAGCAATTAAAATTATGATTTACGGATATGCAATTTTGAAACGAGAAAAGGAATCTTACGGACTACCTTTTTATCGTTATGAGGATTGGGGAGATTGGTTTAAGATTTCAAAGGTTAGACTCTTTTCTAAAAAGAAAGAAAGGGACAATGCAATGAATATTGAAATTTCAAATAACCATTATTCTATTGGAGAGGATATACTACCTTTTACCACAAAGTCAAAGCAGGGTAAATTGCATTACGAAACAAGTGATTTACAATTATGCCAGGAAAAAAATTCAAACATATAAAACAACTAAGTCTAAGTGAACTTGAGCAATTTGAAAAAGGCCATCCAGAGATATGGGGTGATAGCAAATATCTGTTTCATCCTGCTAATGGAATGGTGATACCTTATAGGGGTAATTGTGACCTTTGCCATTATTGTGAGGGTGAGGAGACTTATAATTGTCAAAATCTAATTTACGAACTATCTTATTAAATTTTAATTTATTATGAAACTTATTGAATACATTAACAACAAAATTGAGACAATCCGTTGGAAACTGCGTGAACTTAAAGAACAGAACTATAGGATTGAGAAGTATAGGCATTCAATCTATCTTTCTTATGGTTGGAAACCTACTAAGGGAGAGGCGCGAAGACATATAGAATTAATAGATAGATTACCTAAAACGTGTGCTGGTCATTACATTATGCCGATTATTCAGCATTAATATTTTTTAACATATCAAATTTTGCCACCAAACCAAATGGTGGTAATTTTGTTAAAAATAACAATACTATAAGTTAAATAATATTATGAAGTATTTGGAGAAATACATTTGTTCGTTGTCTAAAAACGTAGAGATAATACGAAGTAAAGCAAGTTATAGCACATACATTATATTAGATGATGGTTTCAAAATAAGGTTGAGTGACCATATACCTAATCACGTTCATGCTTCTGTTAAAATGGATATCATATCTATTTTTAATAGGGAGGATTTCTTGTTTTTCATGGGAGAGTCACACATTCCGGTAGTAAAAAATAGAAATGACATTAAAAACCATATCAAAATTACTTACGAAAATTGGATGATGTCAAGAATGCGAATATCTTCTGACATTAAACACAATTCCAAAGATAAGAGTTTAAAAGATTGCAAGACACTTGATGATTATATAGAGTTATTTGGCGATAAAACATTTGATTATGGTTATTTTGCATCAATGTATGGAAATACCCACAATGGTAGACAAACACCAAAAGATGTAAGAAAGTATATGACCACACTTATTGACGAGGAAAAGATAAGTGCGCCACTACTTTTTTACTTGTGCGTTGAGCATAACAGACCTTTTAAGACAATACAAAACGTAACTGATTTATTAGAAAAAAAGAATTTATTACCCAACAAAGAAGAATGAAGGAAAAGGATTTAAATGCGTTTGCTGAACAATTAGTACTGACACTAACAGATAATGGTTTTAAGGTCATTGTAAGCAAAAGCAAGAAGTCTAAGAGCATATATCTATCCTGCTTACACATACCAAAACAAATAAGGGTGTCAGACCACGGATTCAATTATGGTGCATACAATTTTACACCAAGACATAACGGGAATAAAAGGACAAACGATGGATTAACGTTTTTTCCCATGTCACAAAATGGTATTGAACTATTATTGAAAGAAATAAAAAATGATTTTCCGTTTGTTAATGAAGATAAAAAGTAGTATATTTGTAACAGAGGTTATATTATGACTAAACAAAAAGAAGAACTTTATAACGTACAAGTCACCAAAAAGCAATTAGAGGTACTTTCACAGACCTGCGATGCTTATATGCGCCTTATATGCGGGCAACCGATGGACTTGCAGAACTTGATGGAAGATGCGTGGGAAAAGCATTGTAAAAAAGCCACTGGTGATAGGTTTGATAAAGAATGGCAAGGTGGATGGTACAATGCCAGAGAAAATGCTGAGAAAATATCAAATGAAATAAGAGAGAAGTTCTGGTTCTGTAGGCCCAGTAGTTGGTATGGTCTTGGTTATGATGAAACTGCTGATATCTTGTTTGATATACATCAGGTTCTCAGACACCAGTTATATCTCGATAAACCGACAAAAGAAAGGGAGGAACTGAAATGGACAGTCTCAGCCGATACACCGGTTGCGTTCAGTAAAGAACCGTTAGTTAAAGTGACCAGAATTAAAAGCGAAGAATAAAATTATAAGTATATAAAAGAAGATGACTTTTACTTTTAAAAGATTAAAAAACGATGTAAAAGATGGTGGCAGAGAAGTTGAAAGAAGTATCGGTATATTAAAAAATCTACCGGCTGTCTGTTCTAATGCTGTTTGTTCTGATGCTGTTAATGAGTGCAGTCTTTCTTTAGAAGAACATTTGGTATTTTGTAAAGATGAATACCGAAAACGTATCAATGAAGTTGAACAACTGGCAGGAAAATGTTGGAAAGTGACTGAGATTATGGCCGGGGGTGAAGAATATCCTCTGTGCTATATGTTTGTTTATGAAATAAACGAACTAAATAACATAATGTTTACTTTGGTTTCCCCATCAGATATTCTTTTCACAAAAGAACATACCATGAATTATTACTACTGTGGGAATTTTTCGTTATGCGAAAAGTCATTTGACTTTATGGAACTTGGCGAAAATATTTGCGGTATCGCTTTAAGATTTGATGAATGTGATGAAGAAACAATGCAATCAAATGCTGAAATTCTGTGTGGCAAGGTTTTTAAGCACATAAAAAATAAAATGAACGCAAAACCCAAATATATCATAAAAGATAAAACTATTGTACTCGATTGAGTACTAAAGAAATAAATAAAAAGTTATATTATATATGTTAGGTACTATGTCTATGGGTGTTCGTCTGCCCATCATTAAAGAAAATGACGATATTGTAAGAATCATTGCGGACAGAATAGAACGCACTTCAAACGAAAACAATATCCCAATTGATGATGGGGATATTATTGGTATTACGGAAAGCATTGTGGCAAGGGCGGCAGGACTATATGTTACGGTTGATGAAATCGCTGAAAGCGTAAAGAAGAAACTGAACAACCCCAATACCGTATACGTGTTATGGCCAATCTATTCAAGAAACAGGTTCAGTCTGATACTTAAAGGAATTGCAAGGGCAGTGCCTTATGTTCACGTGGTGTTAAACAGTGGAAAGGATGAAGTCGGAAATGAACACGTCAATCAATTCACCGGAGTTGACATTATTGACTTCTACAAAAACCTAATAAAGGAAGAGGGTTCTCACCCGTATATCCATTCACAGGGGTATGAGAGATTCGTAAAGAACGTATTGTATGATGCCATTCACGGAAACACTACCAATATCATTGTCTCCAAAATACATGACAGAAACGAGATAAAGGAACTGTTTGAAAAACACAATATACGTGATGACAAGATTGGTCAACCAATCAATGTAATTACACTTGATGAAATATGTGATGACCTCAACCCCGATTTCGGCTTGCTTGGTTCTAACAAGGCTACTGAGGAAAAATTGAAACTGTTTCCGACTGTCGATTTAGCAAAGAAAGTTGCACTTGGTGTTCAAGAAAGAATTATGAAACATACAGGAAAGAAAGTAGAGGTTCTTATCTACGGAGACGGATGTTTCAAAGACCCTGTTGGCGGGATTTGGGAGTTTGCTGACCCTGTTTCTGCACCTTATTACACAGATGGTTTAGAGGGAACACCTAACGAGTTGAAACTTAAGTACATTGCTGATAATGAATCAGCTGATGAGGACTTCATCATTGAAAGAATTAAGCATAAGAAAAAAGAAATGGCCGGCCAGATGATTTCACAAGGTACAACACCACGTATGTATAGGGACTTAGTTGCAAGCCTTTGTGACCTTACTTCAGGTTCAGGTGATAAGGGTACACCTGTCATTTGGATTAAAAATTATTTCAAAAACTATTCGGATGATTGATTATGGCAACTAATTATTATGCACAAATAACACCGACAATAGAGCGTAAAAGAGAACTTGTTGATTTAATCTTAGTTGAAAAGAATTACAACAAGATTGTTTCAGAAGTTATGAAGACATTTGGTCTTTATGGTGTTGATATAGGTGGCGAACCAAAGGCCACAGGTGGAATAATTCATCTTGGTAAAAATGATAGGGCTAATGGTCGGTTTCTTTGGAACCCAAATATCTATTTTTTTAACGCACTTATTTCCACATGGGATGGCGCATTAGAAGTTCAACATACTGAGATTGAATCCTATATGACATATAGGTTAGATAAAGATGGCATACGAACATTCATTAACCGACCAGACCTAACGGTAATTACTGAATATGGCGAATGGGTAGATAAAGATGAATTTCTTAAAATAGCCTTTGAGTTTGACGATTGGGATGAAGAAGAGGCCGAAAAACAATATGACCTGCAATATCCAGATGAAACTTATCGTAAGGCACTAAAAAAATTGGGTTTTAAACTGAAGGATAACTCATCAATTTTTTACAACGATGGTTTAATGTTTTTGGCTAGTACAAATTTTGCTTAAAAATGCTTAAAATACAATTCAATAGGGTGGCCTGTTATGGCCACTTTATTAGTTTTATAACTATTTATTGTAAAAAGAAAAATTGAATAGAAACTTAGGTAAAATATATAATTTGTTGGAACGCATAGATTCTTCGTTTTTGGATTTAAGACTTTTAAATGAGGACTTACTTCTTGAAGCAGCATCACTTGCAGACGTACATCAAAAATACTACAACCAAATCCCTGAGGAAGAATTTAGACAGATTGTCGCAGCAGACCCTACTGCCAAAGAAGACAAGATGGGTAAATATTCCAAGTGGCTTCTTGCTTTATATACTAGCGGAAACCTTAAATTTGAAGATTTATACAAAGCAACTGAATACCTTACAACATTTCACAGGTATAAACAAAAACTTGAACGTAAGGATATTGGTCAATATAAGTCACTACCAGACTTGTATGACGCAATTCAACCTTATGAAGATAATACACAGGCCGCATCACACAAAGAAGAATTACGCCAAATAAAAAAGGATGCAAAAAAGGTCTATGAAGACGGTGAATGGTTGGTGATTGTTCCTGAAACACAAGAAGCAGCAGTAGAATATGGTAAAGGCACACAGTGGTGTACCGCTGCAACTGGCAGTTATAACTATTTTAATTACTATAATGAGAAGGGTCCACTTTATATTAACATCAATAAAAAAACAGGCGCAAAATATCAGTTCCATTTTGAAACCAACCAGTTTATGGATGAACGTGATGAAAGCGTTAGTATTTCAGAAATATTAAACGATAATGATGGTATTAAAAATTTCTATTATAAAAAATATGGTTTAAAGGCTTTATATGATTATGTAATTGAAATACACCCAAAAACAGAACCATCAATACCTCTTTATGTGGTATGGCACAAAGAAAAATATAATTTAATTGATAAAAATAATGATATAAAATGTGACACTTGGTATGACTACATGGGTCGTTTTCGTTATGATTCTTCTGACGATGGAAAAATGGACATAACAATGGTCACGTTACAATACGCAACTAATTTTATTGATTTAAATGGAAACCTTTTATTTGATGAGTGGTTTAATTATGTGGGTGATTTTTCACTAGGCCCATGCCTTGTTTGTAATCGAGAGAACAATAAATATAACTATGTAACAAAGGATGGACGTTATTTGTCACCTAATATATGGTTTAACGATGCTTTGGAATTTTATAATGGGTGGGCTAGGGTTTCAACTAAATTAGGAACCAATTTGATAAATGAGGATGGTAAATTCATATCTAACGAATGGTATAGTTTGATTGGACAGTTTGACCGATTTATTAATGGGGCCGTTGTCAGAAAAAATGGTGAACCAAATTTATGGAATATTGTCCGTTTAGATGGAAGTCTTTTATCAGATGAGTGGTTTTCTGATATTGAAGACCCGTTTTTAACCTTTGATAATGAAAAATTAGCCGTTGTACGGACATTAAAGAATAAAAGTAATGTTAATTTAATTAATTTAGAAAACGGTCAAAAACTTTTTGAAGAAGATTGTGTTGATATATGTCCAGTTTTAAATAATAGTTATATCATTATAGAAAAACTTATTGAAAATAAAATACAATCTAACATCATTCGTTCAGATACCAAACAACTACTCCTTCCGACTTGGGTTGACTTTATAGAACCTAGAAATGTTTATTTTATTGAAATACATAATAACGGTAAAATTAACATTTTTTCTTTTGAAAAAAATGATTACATAACCGATGAATGGTTTGATAAAATTTATTTCTTAAATACAAGATTAAGACTGGATAGTTTTCTTTCTTCTTTTGGTGTTATAGCTAGAGTTTACAATGATAGAAAAACTAACTTATTAAAGAGCAATGGTGAACTTTTATTTAGAGAATGGGTAGACACTATTGTCGCTCATTGTAATTTTGCAAGGAATTCAATTACTGTTAAAAAAGATGGTAAATATAATGACATCAATTTAAGTACGGGTAAATATATTAATGATAAATGGTCAGATGAATATTGGGATTATTAAAACTTATGAATAGACAATTAAATAAAATATATAACCTTTTGGAACGCATAGACACGCGGTATCAGGACTATGTGTTACTTACTGAATCTCAAGAATCAAAATCTATTTCTGCCGCTAAAAAATTGGTGATGCAGAGATTTGGTTGGGATGAAGCACGGGCAGATGAATTTATACGCAAAGTATTAAGGCATGATTTTTCAGTTCTTCATCATAACAGCAAGGCCGGCAAATTCATTCTTGGTTTAACCAGAATGTTCTGCGACAACCAATTACGTGATGGCGGTATAATCCAACAGTTAAACAACACTATTGAATTGGTTGCAAGCGATGCTCATATCAATGAATACGACAGAAACCTTAACGGTATGTCAGCAGATGAACTGATTGATAGATTTGCCACAGCAAGAAAAGAAATGGGCGATAAAGACCGTGAAGAAATCAACTCAATGGAATATCAAGAAAATAATGATTACACCATTGTACAGATTGATAGTTTTGAACAATCTTCCCAATATGGGAAATACACCAGTTGGTGTGTAACACATAACGAAAATATGCTTGATTCATATACATCAGATGGTATTGGACAATTCTACTTCTGCCTAAAAAATGGTTTTGAAAATGTACCACAGAAACAAGGCGAGGGTTGCCCGTTAGACGAATACGGTTTGTCTATGGTCGCGGTTAGTGTGGATGGTGATGGTAATCTTAGCACATGCACATGCAGATGGAATCACGATAACGGTGGTAACGACCATATAATGGGCACCAAACAGATAAGTCAACTAATCGGTAGAAACTTTTATGAGGTTTTTAAACCAAACGATAAATGGCAAAAAGCAGTTAGTAGTGCAATGCAACGCCTTGAAAATGGCGAAGACCCTAAAAGAATATTTCAAACCGTTGAACGGTTTGATGATGCACGAAATTTATACCGTGTTAAATTATGTAATAGATTCAATGTCATTAATAAGAATGGTAAAATCTTATCGCCAAATCAATGGTTTGACTGGGTTGAAGACTATTTTGAGGAAGGTTTCGTTTTAGTTCGTACCCCAGGCTATAGATGGAATTATCTGTCAAAAAATGGAAATTTGTTATCTAATGAGTGGTTTGATGCCGTAGATGATTTCAACGAAGGATGCGGATTAGTGCAAAAAAACGAAAAATATAATTTCATTAATTCAAAAGGAAAATTGATGTCTAATGAATGGTTTGATGAAGCAGAAGTTATGCATAATGGACTTTCAAGGGTATATAAAAACGAAAAATACAACTTCTTTAAAAATGACGGAACTTATCTGTTTAATGAATGGTATGATTACATGACACAATTTTATTGTAGGGGTTTTACTATAATTGCAAATTCCAAAAATGAAAAATTTAATATTGGAAATACTATAGGTGAAATTTTATCGCCTGTTTGGTATAATGATATAAACTATATGAACGTCTCAAACATGTTACGCGTAACTAATTGTGAAAAGCAAAGTCTAATGTCCACTGAAGGCCAATTGTTAATACCTAATCAATGGTTTGATGAACTAACAGACATTTCTTATACAACGAGTAACCCGATGTTTTTAGTAAAACTTAATAAAAAATATAATGTTATCAATGGTAAAGGTGATATTTTATACGATAAATGGTATGATTCATTTGAAACAAGAAACGATGGAGATTTAACTGCTGTTGTTAAATATAACGATTCTTATTGTTTAATAGAAAAAGACACCGGAAAACAATTGTCTCCTTGGTTTGGAATGATAATTAAAAGTAACGCCTACAATTGTATGTTTGCAATATCTAAAGACAAAACACGGGTATTTGAATTAGATTATAAAGGAAACTATAAATTAATAAATACACCTAAATAATATGAGAGAATTTTATACAATATATTCAGAACCATCAATTGATGCGGCAAAAAAATTAATACAGTCATTCCTTGATTTATGTGGAATATGTGATTTAACACCTGATGATATGTTTTATTTCGGTGTTTTCTGTGATGTTACGGTTTATGCTAACTGTACAGATTGGCATAATGCTTTGGCTGAAGGGATAGAGGTTCCTGATATACTATTATCAGATTGCACAAGTTCGCAAGAACGTATTGATTATGTCAATCAAGTAATACAGGATGTCGTAAGCGGAAAAATAGAAAAACCGGAATGGATGAAATATGTTGAAGAAAATGCTGTATGTGATTGGTGTGAAATGATGCCATCAACTTATTTAATAATTGTGGCAAAGGAAGAAAGATTTGAAGAACTTGCTTGCAGATTAGTTACATTCCTTTATTCTCCAAATGCACTTAGTTCAATAGTAAAATGTTAAACAAATGAAAAAATTAGATAAAATATATAATTTATTGGAACGTATAGATACACAGTATCATGACTATGCATTGCTTACTGAATCACAGGAATCAAAATCTATTTCTGCCGCTAAAAAATTAGTTATGCAGAAATTCGGTTGGAATGAACAACGGGCAGATGAATTTATACGCAAAGAATTAAGGCATGATTTTTCGGTTCTTCATCATAACAGCAAAGCCGGTAAGTTTATTCTTGGTTTAACCAGAATGTTCTGTGACAACCAATTAAGCGATGGCGGTACAATCCAACAGTTAAACAGAACACTTGAATTAATTGCTTCTGATACCCACATCAATGAATATGACAGGAACTTGAATGGTTTATCGGCACAAGAACTGATTGACAGATTTGCGGGAGCAAGAAAAGATATGACTAATAAAGACCGTGAAGAAGTTGGCGCATTGGAATTACAAGAGAATAATGATTATACCATTGTGCAAATTGATGACTTTGAACAATCAAGACAATATGGACAATATACCAGTTGGTGCGTAACACATAGTTCTAATATGCTTGATTCATATACATCAGATGGTATTGGACAATTCTACTTTTGTCTGAAGAATGGTTTTGAAAACGTACCACAGGAACGTGGTGAGGGTTGCCCGTTGGATGAATATGGACTGTCTATGGTAGCAGTAAGCGTAGACGAAAATGGCGCGCTTAACACTTGTACATGTCGTTGGAATCATGATAACGGTGGTAACGATAATATAATGGATACCAAACAGATAAGCCAACTAATCGGTAGAAATTTCTATGAGGTGTTTAAGCCGAATAATAAATGGCAAACAACTCTTGATGATGCAATGCAACGTCTTGCTAATGGTGAAAACCCAAAAGACATTTTTGACCGTGTAACTAAATTTATACCATATACTGAGGAAATAGGAAGTGATTATTATTTAATTACTTTATGTAACAAAAATAACATACTAAAGGATAAAACCATATTATCTGATTTATGGTTTGATGAAATTTATATTTCACACGACCCCTTTGGCAATGGTTCAGAACCTGTTCTCCTTAATAATAAATGGAATCTTATTGATATTAATGGTAAATTATTATCATCTGATTTATGGTTTACTGCTATAGGTAGATTTGAGGGCAATTTTGCTATAGTTGTGAATGAAAGAAAATATAATTTCATAGATACAAACGGAAATTTACTTTCACCCGACTTATGGTTCGATGATGCCGCTAGATTTTTTAATGGTTTTGCCAGAGTATCACTTAATAATAGGTGGAACTTCATTCAAACAGATGGCAAACTTTTATATGATGACTTTAAATTTAAAACATTAGGTAATTTCCATCTGGGATATGCAAGTATTTCTACAGAAAATGGATATAACTACATTAACAAAGAAGGTGAATTATTATCTGATATGTGGTTTGATGAATGTTATGATTTTAATTATAATGGCATGGGATTTGTAGATAAAGATAACTTAGAAAATATAATTTTTACTAATGGAAAATTACTTTCGCCTAATTTATGGTTTGACGATATAATTGTTTATGAAGACGGAATGGCAATGGTAGAATTAAATAGAAAGTATAATTTCATTAAATTAGAAGAAAACGGTGAATTATTATCTGATATATGGTTTGATAGATTCAACTATTTTAAATGCGGTATGGCAAGAGTACAAATTATTGAAGATGGGAAACGTAAATATAATTACATTGATAAAAATGGTAATCTGTTATTTAAAGACAAATGGCTTTATGGAGCTACTGAATTTGAAAATGGGAGGGCCGCTATAGCGACTTTTGATGGAGAAAGTTATTTTATTAATACTAATGGTGATGCAATAATGCCATATTTTTAATTATGAGTACACTTAAAAAAATATATAATTTGTTAGAACGTATAGATACACAGTATCATGACTATACGCTACTTACCGAATCTCAGGAAAGCAAATCTATTTCCGCAGCCAAAAAAATGGTTATGCAGAAATTCGGTTGGGATGAACAACGTGCTGATAAATTTATTCGCGAAGAATTACGCGGAGATTTACCTGTATTACGAACAAGGAACGGTGGTAAATTCATTCTTGGTGTTACAAGAATGTTTTGTGAGGGGCAATTAAACGATGGCAGAACCATTCTAAGGCTGAACGGAACACTTGAATTGGTTGCAAGTGACGCACATATCAATGAATATGACAGAAATCTTAACGGTATGTCAGCACAGGAACTGATTGACAGGTTTGCATCAGCAATGAAAGAAATTGGTGATAAAGACAGTGAAGAGGTAGGCGCATTGGAACTGCAAGAGAACAATGACTATGATATAGTCAGAATTGATAGTTTTGAACAAGCATCACAATATGGTAAATACACATCTTGGTGTGTTACACATGACGAAAATATGTTTAATCATTATACCTCAAATGGTATTGGTCAATTCTACTTCTGTTTAAAAAATGGTTTTGAAAACGTACCACAGGAACGTGGCGAGGGTTGCCCGTTGGATGAATACGGTTTGTCTATGGTCGCGGTTAGTGTGGATGAAGATGGAAGACTAAATACCTGTACATGTCGATGGAACCATGATAATGGCGGTAACGATAATATTATGGATACCAAACAGATAAGTCAACTTATTGGTAGAAACTTTTACGATGTATTTAAACCAAACAACAAATGGAAAGAGGCAGTTGAAAAAATAAGAATCAATCTTGCAAATGGTAAGATAAATGGATTTGATGACATAAGGGATTTTAAAGATGGTGAATATGCTGCCGTAGCCTTATTAGATAAGTGGAACATTCTTTCTTATAGGGATAAGGAACTTATCAGTGACACGTGGTTTAGTTACATACTTAACAAAAATGGTATTTATGATTTCTATGATGGTTTCACTGTCGTTATTAAAGACTTTCGTTGCAACTATATAGACAAAAACGGTAACATTTTATCACCTAAATGGTTTGAAAATGCAGAACAATTTAGTAACGGTTTTGGCTCAATTTATATTGACCCTGATGGTCACAATTATATTGATGCCAAAGGCAATATTTTAAGTGATGAGTTCTTTGAACAAAGTTGGGATTTTGATGAAAATGGTTTAGCAATTGTTCGTCATTATTATCAAGGTGATAGTAATAGCGAAGGTATTATTAATACACAAGGAAAAGAAATAACAAAAGAAAGATTTAATACTATCTTTTCATTTCATAAAGGTTTTGCAAGGGTTAAAAAATATATGGGTTTAACTAACTTTGGTGATGCTAAATACGGCTTTAATTTTATTAACACAAATGGGGATTTACTTTCAGACGTTTGGTTTAAAAATTGCTTTAATTTTGAAGATGACGGATTAGCACCTGTTAGTTATTACGGTGATAATTTTTTAGATACTAAGGGTAATTTAATTTTACCTCAATACTGTTATTTTGAAAGTGGTTTTAAGGAAGGTGGTTACGTCATTATAAGTCAATACACAGAAGACCAATCAAGATTTTTCAATATATTCTGTAGGCCCACAAGAAAAATAGTATCACCACATAAAAATTTCGAATACATCTATTGCACGTGGGATAGAATTTTTTATGAAGATGGGTTTGCCCGTGTAAAATATAAAGGTCAAAATCTGTTATTGGATGAAAATGGAGATTTGTATATGGTAACAGTTGAAGGTGTGGTTAGATACCACGGATAGCCATTTTTAATAAAATTTAACATTTCATTTTTTGTTGTTAATACAAAAAGTAGTATCTTTGTGACATAATAAAGATACTATTTTTATATTATGAGGCAAGAAGAAAAGGATTACGTTATTGAACAACTTGGTAAGATAGATGATATTGGTGAATTAAGCGATGGTTATCATACCTTTAATTCTCTGTATCGTCAAAGGTTATATCTATTTGCTGCATTAGTTAACACATATCATCTAAGGGCTTGGAAAACAAAAAGACATGATGATGGTGAACTATGTTTTGGTGGTGATTGGTTTTTAGTCGGAATTGAAACACCAGAAGGCCAATATACTTATCATTATCAAAATGAGTATTGGGACTTATTCAGATGCAAAGAAATAGAAAAAGCACCAAAGTTTGACGGGCATACAGATGAAGATGTAACACGTTTAATGTCATTGTTTCATCAAACATACGGTTTATCAATCGATTGATTATGAAAAAAATATTTGATTTTTTTAAACATTTCGATGCCAAAGATTGGCGCGCATTTATAGGGATTTGCGTTATATTCATTTCGCTTTTGGCTATCATTATCGCAAGTTTCTATTGGTTGTGGACGAGTAAATTGTCTCTTCCACCTAAAATTATAATCACAGGACTTGTCACCTTTATTTTTGGTTCAATGTTATTCAAAACAGGGGAATATTATTAATTTTTAAAAATAAAAGAATATGTTATTATCTATTAATTTTAATTCTGAGGCCACATGCGCTATAGTTACTTTAGGTTTCTTGGCATTTTTACTCATTTTATGTTGGTTTTCTGAAAGAAATAAAACCAAAAAACCAACTTGTGAACATAAATGGCACGTAAAGGAACCAATGCCGATATATCAGAAAGATGACCCAATGTCCTATAGGATAGGAGAACCGCCAATAATTGGTTATTCTTATCTTATGGTCTGTGAAAAATGTGGAGAAACTAAAACAGAAACCATAACAATAAATCAATAATATGGAAGAAATTGACAACGGAAAAAATATTGACCCGAAAGACATTGATATCGATGCTGGCGGTTTATTAATGAATTTTTAAAAACAAAATATTATGTCAAAAAGTTATAAAAAAAAGGTTAGATTGCATGTTGCATATGGCAACAACACAGAGTTTTACCGTTCAAGAAGACGCAGGGAGCGTAGGGTGAATAAAAATACACTTAAAACAGCCATCAATCTTTTTGATTTTGATAAAGAAAATCTTGATGAAGTACAGTTTGAACAAATTCCAAAACGTGATACGTGGCGTGAGCCGACTGATGGCAGTTATGTTGTCGACCATGAAATCATTAATCGTAGATTGATTGATGGGGATTATGGTAATTCCGATTTAAGTTGGATTAAAAAGAGTTGTCGTGGCCTGAAGTGGTTTAAGAAAATTATAGGAATGAAATAATATGAAGTCAAAAGGAAAAAAATTTAAGAACGTTGAGGAAATGTCCGAATATATCCTTGATGTAATGGATAATGGAAATGAAAAGTTAGGTGTAAATGACGCATTTTCATTCATTGACTGGTTACATGATTATTTAAGTGATATTGTATATGGCGATTGAAACAAAATTTTCTGTTGAAGACATAACCCTCTTGTTAAGGAATAGTGGATGGTGGGACAAAAGGACATCAACTATGATTCCAAACCTGTCTTGGGGTTTACTAAACCATGAGGCGGATTTTTGTGTGATAAAAAATACCGGTTATCTTACTGAAATTGAAATCAAACGTTCATTTGAAGACCTGAAGAAAGACTTCAAAAAAGATGTTTTTCATGATGATGATAGAGTCAGTAGATTTTATTATTGCCTACCGATTTCGTTAAAGGAAAGAGCCGAAAATCTATTCGAAGAACAAAAGGCAAAACTGACTAATTTCTATGGGTGTGAACCAGATTCCGTTACAGCAGAACATATACCAGCGGTAATATACTATGACGAGGAAGGAAATTTAACAACCAATGGTGGATGGCCGGAAAGGTTTAAGACAAGAAAACTCTTCCTTGAAGAGAGGGATAAAATTGGCAGATTGATGTCTTTAAGATATTGGGCCTATGTAGAAAAAAATAATAAATTATTATTAGAAAAAAAAGAAAACAAAAATGAGTAACGAGAACAAAACATTTCATGCACCAATTCCACAGGTAGGTACATTTTGCCACTTTTGGGATGACGGTAAGTCATCACCATCAAGGCATTATATTGCAAAGGTCGAAAGACTTATCCCGATTGAAGAGGCAAAAGATATAATTATTGAAAACAACTGTTATGAGGATTATCCATTATCACTGTATGATATTTGGAGAGAAGAAGTTGATGGCTGTACATATAATCCGGGTCTTTATCAAGATGAAACTGATTATATTGTTGAGGCAAGTTGTCCAAAATATGATGAAAATAACCTTTATTTTGTACGTAGTAAATATGGATGGTTCTCAATGGATGTACAATCGTTTTGGCAATCAGGTCAACTTGATGTTGATGGTGGCCGTTTTGAAAGCATTCTGAATGAACGTAAATTACGAGGAGACAACATTGACGGATATACAGAAGAAACATATGAATGAAATATTACTTGGTGATGCTGAAACCGTCTTAAAAACCATAGATGATAACAGTGTAGATTTAACTGTTACCTCGCCACCTTACGATAATCTTAGGAATTATCGTGGTTATGGTTCTGGATGGAATGAAAACAAGTTTAAAAAAATAGCAACTGAACTATATAGGGCCACAAAACCCGGTGGCGTTATTGTTTGGGTTGTCAATGACAAGACTGAGAAAGGTAGTGAGACAGGTACTTCATTTAGACAGGTATCTTATTTTCTTGAATTGGGATTATTGCTTAATGATACCATGATTTGGGAAAAATTGAACCCGATGCCACAAGTCAGACAACCAAGATATACTCAGTGTTTTGAATATATGTTTGTCTTTTCAAAAGGAACACCAAAGACCTTCAACCCAATAATGGTTCCAACTAAATGTGGAGGTCAACATTATAAATCAACCGGTAAAATGATAACAAAAGATGAAGGTAAACGAAGAAAACTTGATTACAATGTAAATAAAGAAAAGGTAGATTCTAATATATGGAAAATTGCGGTTGCAAAAAATCAAACAGATAAAATTAAACATCCTGCGGTATTTCCATACGATATACCTTATAGGCATATAAAGTCTTGGACCAATGAAGGTGATTTGGTTCTTGACCCCTTTGCCGGCAGCGGAACAACACTTTTGGCAGCAAAAAACCTTAATAGACAATTCATAGGTATTGAAATAGTTCCCGAATATGTAGAACTTATTAAATCAAAAATTTAATTTTTTTAACATTTATGATTTTGTTTTTACGATAAACAATAGTATATTTGTAATGAATGTTTAATTTAAAAAGATAAAACAATGGAAGAGGTTTATAGTTATTTAACAACAACATGGATGTATTTACTTGGCAGTTTAATCGTGGCCATTGTATGTGTATTCGATGTTATAATCGAAAAATTTAAACTAAATAAAACAAAGGTGACTATCGGTGACGTAACTATCTACATAATGTTATCAGCACTTTCATGGATAGGTTTAATAGTAACCTGTATTGTTTGTATTATTACATCCACACCCTTTTTTAATAAGACAATAATTAAGTTCTAACAAAAATGGAAAAAACAGATTTAAAAACATTAGGCCTTGTACTTAAAGGAAAGTGGTATGATTTAATAGAGCAAGGCATAAAAAAAGAAGAGTATCGAGAAATAAAACCTTATTGGTGTAAACGTCTAAAGGGATTTGCTCGTGTTTGCCCATATAGTTTGCCTTCTTCAACTGAAGAAAGAATCTGTCAAATGACGGGAACGTATTGTTTGAGTGGGTCCAAACCAGCGTACAACAAAATAAGATTTAGACGGGGTTATACAAAAAAGAGCATGACGTATAAAGTCCTTTCAATGCGTGTCGGAAATGGTAACATTGAATGGGGGGCACCAGCAGATAAAACGGTATTCATTCTTACATTGGGTGAAAGAGTCTAAAAATAACAATGGTGATGGTTTCTATTTCCATCACCATTTACTATGTTAATATTTGAAATTAAATTTATGCTATCGCACTGATTTTTGAACTGAGCCTTGACCACCCCGAATTTGCTTTATATGTATCAACCGATTCGCTCGGAACGTGTATATAACTGATTAAATTAGCAGCAGGTATACCTGCGATAGTTTCATTTGTATTCATTGACGGTGGGGTTACTGCCTCACATGTTATTTGTTTATTGCCAGGAACACTATTGCGTATCATATAATCAGGTATTCTTGTTACATTGCTTCCAATGTTGATGGTTGAAAGACTATTAGTGTTATAGAATGGTCTGGATGCAGGGGTACTTGCAAAATTGCCACAATTAATAGCATTAAAGTTTAAAACCGCAACATTTGTGCAGTTAGCAAACGCCAAGCCACTAATAGTGGTAACACTTTCTGGTATTGTGATTGTTGTTAACCCGGTGCAAGTATTAAATGCGGAGGCATTAATTGTTGTAACTGATGTGCCAAGCGTAAGAGACGTTAACCCAGTGCAACCATTAAATGCGCTGGAACCAATTGTTGTAACAGAATTCGGTATCGTTATACTTGTAATATTGCTTTTTCCATTTACAAAATAATTTGGTATTTTTTGAACACCGTTACCTATATTAACGTTTGAAATATTTGTGTCATTATAAAATACATTAGCACTTCCCGAACTGAAATCAGAGCAATTTGTTGCATTAAAATTGATGGTTGAAAGACTAACACAATCAATAAAAGCACAATTATTTATAGTAGTAACCCCACTTCCAATGGTTACTGTGGTCAAATCTGAACATTTTTCGAATGCATTAGCATAGATTGTTTTTACACTATCGGGAATAGTAACAGAAGTTATCCCACTACCATAAAAAGCCTTTTGATTGATGGACGTTACTGTATTTGGAATTACGGTATTTGTGCAACCAAGATATACGGAATTTGTTGCTGTTACTATAATCGCATTACAGTTATCTCTTGAATCATACTTACTATTTCCTGAAACAACAGAAATTGATGTTAAAGAAGAACAGTTAGCGAAAGTATCGGTTCCAAGTGTTATGGTTTTCTTTGGTATTGTAAGAGACGTTAAACTACTACACCCGTAGAATGCTTGATTGCCAATTGTCGTTATATTTGTTGATAATTCTAGCGATGCCAGGCTTGAACAATTGGAAAACGCATTTTGAGCAATAGACGTATAACTGGATGGTATTGTAATTGATGTCAGGCTTGAACAATTGTAAAACGTATAAGTTTGCACCTGTGATGGCCCACTATATAAATTAATTGTTTCCAGACTTGAACAATCGTAAAACACATAACTGCCATCAAGTTTAATACCTTGATTGCCGATAGATGTTAGGCTTGAACAGCCATAAAATGCGTGAGTTGCAACCTGACAGTTTTGTGCTAAACTAATCGTTTGTAATTTTGAGCAACCATCAAAAGCATATCCGTAAACGTATGTAGCCGGGGTTTGTGTTGTTAAAGTAGTTAAATTAGCACAATTATAAAATACATATTGGTTAAACGTTGATATACTTCCTTCAATTTCAACAGTTGTTAACTCTCCACAGTCACTGAAAGCGTATGAGCCAATAGAACTAACATTAGTAGGAATTGTGATGGATGTTATATTGCTGCCCCTAAATGCGGCAGAACCAATACCAACCACACTACTTGGAATTACGGTGTTAATACATCCCAAAACCAGTTGGTTTGTACCCGTTTTTATGACAGCATTACAATTGTCTCTTGAATCGTAAACCGAATTAAATGGGTCAACACTAAGTGATGCTAAGTTACTACACCCACTAAAAGTATCGTCAGCAATTGTAGTAACACCTGCTGGTATTATAACTTTTTTTAAGTTTTGGCAACTTTGAAATGAGTTTGAACCAAGAGAGGTAACGTCATCCATAACAATTTCAGATAAAGAGTAGCAACCAGAGAATGCCTGTGTTCCAATAGATGCCGGCCCTTTAATAATGACACTCGTTAAATTTACACAACTCATGAATGCTTGATTTCCAACTGATGTTACACTATCTGAAATTATTACTTTTTTTAAACCACTATACTGAGAACAGGTACCATTATGTATTGTTTTTACATAGTTACCAATTTCTAGAACACCTAATGAGTTTGACGTAAGACCGTTTGTTTCTAAAACATCACGCGTTAAAACACCATCATTTAATACTGAACTATCAGTAACAACAATTTTTTCGCCACCATAAAGTGGTGTAAATCTAAACACGAATGCTTCTTCTTGTTTATTATAATGAACTTTATTTTCATCTGTACACCATGATACATTTGGTGTTACAAAATCATCGCTTCTTTTAAACTGAACATATTGTCCGTGATTTCCAAATTTTGTTAAATTATTCATATTACGTAATATTTTCTTTTCTAATAAATAGTTTATAAAAAAGAAAAATGTGACCGTTAAAGTCACATTCCTATTTATTCTTGATATATAAACTCTCATAAACAATACTGTCATTTGATTTACCTATCACCCGTTTAAAAGAGGAATTTCCACTTCTTATATAGATATGTTCATCATATAAGTCATTTGGAACATCAAATGTATTATTTTCAGCACCAGATATGCCATCATAGGACATAACCCATTTACATACCTGTTTCCTGAGCCAATCAAACAATTCCCGATTATCGAAACCGCCATAATACATTCCCTTTGTTGCTGCATAAGGTGGGTCAAGATACATAAAATCATCTTTTGCGGGGCAAATATTCTTATAGTCACTATGGAAAAATTTCACATCATTGTCAATAAGAATTTTTGACCACTCCAACAGAATTGATTCAACCTTTTCGGGCATCATTCCGTTCCTAGTAACATGGAACGAATTATTAAACTCACCGTTACGGTTATACCTTGGCATTCCATTGGTCGTTGTTTTCATTATGAAAAAGAAATCATAAGGTTTATGTTCCTTGTTATACAGTTCCCTCACGTATTCAAAATAACGTCTTTTTCTTTCTTTGTTATCATCCTTATCGTTAAGTTCATGCCAATGCATCTTATAAACCTCACTAATACCGATTGGGTTAAATTTGATTTCATTCCAAAGGTTTATAAGGTCTTCGTTGATGTCTGAACACACATAGGTATTAACCTTAATATCACTTTCCACCAATGCCCTTAATACCGAAGCACCACCACAGAATGGTTCATAATATATGTCTATTTCCTTAGGAAAATACTTGATTATCTCATTGGCCTGACTTCTTTTAGAACCAGACCATTTAATTGCAGGTTGAAACATTCTACTCATTCTCCTTCAGTTTAACCACCGTGTTCACGGCATCCCCAACCGTATCAATTTTCATATTAAAATAAATCTTTTTCTTTGATTTTCTTTAATTCTCTTAACCACCCGCCAATCTGTTCAAAAAAACGAGAGCCATAGGGGTCGTCCTCTGTTTCCACTTTTTCCTCAATTAATGTAATTGCTTCATCAAGTTCAAGGTCCTGAACTGGTTGTGTTGCCCATTCTTTTATTTCATTATCACTGACAGATAACAATTCAACAGGAAATTCAAATTCACCTTCCTCAAGTGTATCTCCATCATTTACTGATTTTGAGAAGTCCACTACAACCATTTTCCTATCGTCACTTAGAGAAGTGTTAAACCACATATCAGAGTATTTATCGTTATATTCTCCAAGTTTATGAACAACTCTTATACTTTCTTCTTCAAACTTTTTACTTAAGTTGATAAAATTCTCAATTTCAAAACTATACATCATGACTTTTCTTTTAACATAATTGCATTACCAACTTTATCACCCTCTCCAAACACCTTAGTAATCTTTTTAATTACACCTGTTGGATAAAATTCTTTGTAAGCAGCAATAGCATCTTCAATTTCTTTGCCAATGCATAAATGTCCGTCTATATCATAGACTTCAACAAGATTGTAACCTTTCTTTAATCCTTCCATACCAAAAACATATTTTATATAATGTTCAACATTTTCCTCTTCGGCTGTTTTTTCTTCTGTTTCAGAAGGCACACCAATAGATGTGCTTGTCATTGTATATTCAACCCATTGTTCATATGGGCATCCTTTATGGCATTGTAATGGCCAAATACCTTTCATACACCCGTATTGAAGTCCACTTATATTAAAATGGTTAGGACAATACCATTGTAATCCTTTTTCTTCTAAAACAGGTGCTGTGCTATATGTTGTTTGTTCACTCATATGTTAAAATAAATTCCAAATCCAATTGATGCTATTGATATAAATAGCAATTTCCAAAATATATCATAATTGTTATCTATTACTCTACCAGAAAATGAATTACCCAGTGTCGTAATTGCAACATTAAAGTAAAATAATAAGGAAAAAATTGAACAACTTAATATAAAAGCCTTAATCCCAATGAAACATACCATCAGAATAAGGATAATTATAACTGTTAAAAAAAGAATAAAGTAATATTTAGAATCTTTAGTCATCGAAAAATAGAATTATTGCTAATAAAAGTATTAAACTAAGCATGCCAAGGCCTAAGACTATTGCAACAGGAAGCCATATCGGTATTAAAATCAGCCACCATGACCACTGAATTACATTACACAGTTTCAATACAATAAGTGCAATAACTAATGCACCCCAAAAACTAATCCCACCATTTGTTTTATTCATTTCTTAACATTTTTTTTAATAAAAAAGCAAGTTGCATGTAACCAGTTGTAACCTATAACAATATCAATA
>JAEEGL013110639.1_pt1 | contig 22625 bp, 26 predicted proteins | sample 9134231 | NCBI WGS metagenome assembly JAEEGL01 (sample SAMN16246548, study PRJNA631951) | gut metagenome | biome: gut microbiome; feature: rumen; material: fiber-attached | host: Bos | place: Iran: Karaj | collected 2018-10
CAGCGCCAGCGCGACAGTCTCACCTTCAGCTATGAGACCAACATTTTTGATACCAAGGCAACCGGGATGCTCAAAGGCGTCAAGGGCGTCAAGGGTGGAATCAAGGGGTAGCAAACGACGATTACCCTTTTTTCTTCCCTTCCACTTCTTTTTCCCCTGCTTTGCATCTTTTACAAAAAAGCCTGCCGTCTTTTCAGACGGCAGGCTTTTTTCCTTTTTCCGTTGCGGACGCGACGCCGCGGACGCAGCTTCTCTTACAGGGCTTTTGCAAACGCTCTGACTTCGTTTTTCTTGGCCTCGGACTTGTTCTCTTCGCCATGGGAGGTGAGGATGCCCGCAATTTCAAGCCCTACATAAGCCATACAGGGCTTGAACTGCGCGACGGCGGCGTCGTACACTCCCGGAGAGCCGGAGGACAGAAGAAGCGCCGCCTTTTTTGCCCGGAGGGGCTTCCCGATGCAGTAGAGCCTCTGAATCGCGGCTTCCATCTGCGCCGTCATGGACCAATAGTAGATCGGAGACGCGAAAACGAGCATATCCGCCTCTTTATAGGCTGGTAAAACCTTTTCAAAATCGTCCTTCTGGATACAGGTTCCCTTGCCCTGGTTGTGGCAATACTCGCAGCCAAGGCAGCCCGCGATCTTCATATTGCCGACCTGATATACCTCCACCTCGTGCCCGGCTTCCTGCGCGCCCTCCCGAAAGGCTTCCACCATGGCGTAGGTGTTTTCTTTTCTCGGACTTCCATTCAAAACGGCGATTTTCATCTGCGATTCCTCCTCTTGTTTTCCATGCGGTGTTTTGGCGTTTCCGTACGTTTTCTTCTTGTTTTTTGACTCTTCCTTTGTTTCTTCCGATTTCGTAAAGGAACCTCTTTCAGATCCCCTTACCGGTCATGTGCTCGATCTCGATCTCCACCACGCAGCAGTGTTTTGCCTGCATCTCGATCTCCTTGCGGCCGCGCTCATAAAACTCCGGCGTGCGCTGGCGGTTCAAAAGGTCCAGCACCTCCAGCTTCTTTCCCTCGTCTTCCACAATGCGGGCCTTGCCGTAGACGATCACCGAGCCGAAGTGGCAGGTGTAGTCCTGGTTTCTCCCCAGGGCGGCCTCCTGCTCTGCGCTCAGCATATAACTCTCTCTGCCCTCTTGGTCCTTGGCCGCCACCGTCATGCAGATTCTGGGGTCTTTTTTGATACATTCGAGCTTGAGCCCCCTGAGTGCAGAGTGGAACCAGATGTGCTCTCTGTCGCAGGTCTCATCGTAGATATAATCCACCGGCACCACGTAGGGATATCCGTTCTCCCCGTTGATGCCCAGCATTCCCGCCCAGTGGCGGCGGGTCCCCTCTTCCAGCAGGGCACGGCACCACTCCGCCGGCTTCTCCTTGTCGGCGCGTCGCATTTTTCGAAACTCCTGCATATCTGACACTCTCTTTCGATCGTTTTATTCCCACCGGGATGGCCCGCGCCAAACTATTTCAGCAGCCGGATCAGCTCCAGATCCTCGGGTTTGATGCGAACTCCCGCCTTCGCGATCTCCCCATCCGGAAAGGTCACGGAAACCCGCACCTCGGTGCCCACGGGGATCTCCCTGTGGGCGAGGGTCTTGATCAAGGCGGGCGCTTGGGGATGGCGCCTCTGAAATGCGCTCCATGCCTGCCCGATTTTCAACAGCGTGTTCAGTTCCATTGTGCTTCCCCTTCAAAAGGTATTTCTCTGCCGCGGCATGCGGCCATTCTCTGCAAAACTTCGGGAAGGTCGTCCCTTTATGATTGCCGCTACCCCTCGTAGCAGAAAACGGCGATCGCCTCTTCCCCATTCTTGTTTTTGACAAGAAGGAGATCGGCCAGGGATACGTTCTCCCCGTCGGCGCTCGACTTTCGGATGTCGGTGAGGTCGCCCACCGAAACCGCGGCCTCCTCCTCCGGCATGAGCAGCCCATCGGGCCCCGCTTCTTCGGGAAGTCCGTCGACCAAATAGACCGCGGCGGAGGCGTTCAGGAAATAGATCTCGCTGTTTTCCAGCAGGTTCTCCCCCGGTATGAGTCGGCCGTCCTCCAGCGTGAAATCCTGCGAAACGGCGATGCCGCGGTTTCCTGGCAGGGCGGTCACCAGTCCGCGCACCAGGCGCGGCGTCTGCTCTGCTTCTGCGGAGATACGCGTGATCTGATCTGCCGCGCCATCCTCCCCAATACGCAGACGCAGATATGCCGATCCCCTCAAGAGCAGCTCCTGATCTGTCTCGGGAGGCGTTGCAAACTGGGGTTTCCCCTGCGATACGGCAGCGGTCAGCAAAGTCATCTCCCGTCCCGCTGCAACCATCCGGATCAGATACCGGTGCCTGCCGCCGGTCCCTACCAGCGAAGCATCCCGCAGCAGCCCGTAAACCGTTCCTTTCCACGCAGGATTGCCGGGCGCCGCAAGCAGCATAGCCGAGATCTCACCCTCCTTTTCGACGCAGGAGAGCACCCTGCAGGTGGAAACGCCGCTGCCCCCGTTGATCATGGGAAGGCAGCTTCGGTTCACCACGGCATAGCCGAGGTCGGCCCCCTCCACACCCATCCGGAGAAAGATCACAGTTTTTTCGGTCACCTGTGCAGAGAGGGTCGGGCGGTCAGGGTCGCCCAGTATCAGTTCATAGGAGATGTTGCTGAGCTGTGTGGCAAGCGACGCGGCGTCGAGGCCACCCTCCGCCTGCTCGACCGGCGTCAGCGACAGGAGCGTATCTCCCTCTCTGCTGCAGACAAAGAGCTTTCCAGCAGCCTGCTCGGGCAGCATGATTCCCGCCGCCGGACGCAGCGCCACTGTCGTTCCATCGGCCAACATCAGGCGCAGTCTGCCGTTTTCCTCGCCTAAGACCAGCGCCGGTTCCTGCGCCTCCTTTTGCCGCTCCAGCACCTGCAGACAGCGCCAGACAATGCGGGCGATGCTGCCGCGAGTCGCTTCGTTCCCGTCGTCGGGAAGAAGCGCAAGCTCTGCTGCACGTCGCAGATACCCCTCGGGGAAGGTAAGATCGTTTTGCGCCAGCCCGGTCGAGGTCAGCAGCATCTTGAGCGCTTCCGCCCTTGAGACAGGATCTATCGGCCAAAACAGCCCGTCGTCCCTCCCGTTTACCGCGCCGACGCGGCGCGCCCACGCAATCGCGGGGGCCGACCAACGCTCTGCCTCCACGTCGTCAAAGGGAGCAAGCGAAACTTCTCCCTGTTTCCCATCCAACAGGCGAAACAGAATCTGGGCAAACTCCTCCCTCGTGAAGGGGTCGTCCGGGTGAAAACCCCCGTCGGGATAGCCGGTCACTACGCCCTCACGGGTGAGCGCCTCCACGGCCTGCCCCTCCTCGCTGTCCGGCGCAACGTCATAATATCCCCCGGCCAATACGGGGCCGGCCGCAAGCGCCATCACAAGCAGCGCGATCATCCATGGTTTCTTTCGTCTGTTCATATGCCGTTTCTCTCCTTCCGTCTTCGGCGGATCCCTGTCCGTCGGAAAGTTATTCGGAAAACCTCGTCAGTTCAGGGTGCTCAGCCCCGTCACCAGCGGGTACTTTTTTGAAATATCGAGAGTGATGCGGCGCACGCCCGTTTCACTGGTTTCACCGGTCTCCACGTCGTCTTCAAAACAATCCACCGTCAGGGTGACAAGGTCGCCCTCCCGCTCACAGCTGCGCACCACGGCATAGCCCTCCACGTCGGCTCCATAGGAGGGGGCGCTGTAGCGGGAGGTCAGCACGTCGAACTTGAAGTCGCCAAAGCGCTCGATCGAGCGGTGATTCAGGCTGCCTTCAAAGCCGAGCTCCTCCCGCACGACCCGCTCCACCGACTCCGCCGTGATATACACGCGGTCTTCGCTTGCCGTGGCGCCGCCTGAAAAGTCGGAATTTTTCAGGCTCTCCCAAATGCCAAAGAGGATCATGCTCTCCTCCGGCACCGTATTGATCGTTTCAAAATCGGGGAATTCCAGCGATACCAGCGAGGCCACCGTTCCCGCATAGAGCGTGTCGCCCTGTGACAGCTCGGTATAGTCCACCTTTTGTCCGGTAAACATCTGGGCCACACGCTCGGTCGTGGCCTCCGGCTGCGTCTGCTGCCCCTGCTGAGTCGTCTCAGGCTGTTCCGGCGGAGTCAAGAGGCTTTTCCAGGCCGCCCGCAACATAAAAACGGCGGCAACTGCGATGAAGATCCAGGTGCACAGACCGATCAGCAGCGTTTTGAGGGTTTCTTTTCTCGACTGCGCGGGATTTTGATTTTTCATAGTCGTTTTCTCCTGTCATATAAAACAAGACAAGGCGGGGAACGCCCGCCTTGTATTCTTTCCTGCCATGCGCACGATCTCCCTCTTTCTTTCTTGAGACGAGAGGAAAGGGACAAGGTTCCTCTTCAGAATGGCAAAGCCTCGCGCTTCAAAAAAGGATCCGAGGTGAAGACCCTGTTAAATCTCAATGGGGAAGTTGAGTTTGAGCGTCGACAAAATGATGGCCGTCGAGGTTTTCGAAACGCCCACGGCCGCCTTGATCCTGGCCAAAAGCTGCTCCAGCGTGGAGGTGGAGGAGGTGATGATCTTCAAATGATAGTCATATTCTCCTGTGACCGAGTAGCACTCCAGCACATCGGGCTCTGCGGTAACCAGTTCCCGAAAAGCCGTGGCAACCGCAAGGTCCGGATTGTTCATGGCAACCAGCATGATGGCCATGACCTCTTTGCCCATCTTGGCGTTGTTCAAAATCGCAGTATAGCGGTCAATGATCCCTGCATTTTCCAGCTTGCGCAGGCGCTCGCTGACCGCCGGGACTGACATGCCGATCTTTTCCGCGATATCCGAAGCCGTTGTTCTTGCGTTGATTTGGAGCAGCTTAATTATTTTTGTATCCACAGCATCAATTTTTTTAACTTTTTCCGCCATAACTCTTTCTTTCCTCCTAACAGAATCAGGCTACGGTATACACTTGCAGCGCATTTCCTTCGCGCATACATGAGAAAACCGAACTCGCCCTTCGTCAAAATTCAGTTCTATTATAGTAAAAGGATTTCAAAGTTTCAATACTTTTTCAAAGATTCTTGGCGAACGCCTAATTTTTTCAGATGCGTCGGTCTTTTGCACGGCTCTTTTCCCTTCCTTTCTCCTCCTTCCTTTTCTTTCCTTCCCCTTCCCCTCTTTTTTGCATATTCGCTCTGCTTTGGGGCATTCTGACAAACAGGAACCAAACACTCAAATCGGAAAGAGGATGTCTATGCAGGAATTTCTTTTGGGGCTGGGCGGAGCAAACGCTGCCGATGACCCGAACGGCGACAGCAAAACCTCCAAAAATGCGCTTGCCTCCATCGAAGACTACGGCTCCATCACGCTGCGCGGACGGCGCGGCACCATTCACATTATTACCATCGTTGGCCAGATCGAGGGCCACACGGTGCAGGACGCTTCCACCAAGACCACCAAATATGAGCACATCATCCCCCAACTCGCCGCCATCGAGGAATCGCCACGCATCGACGGGCTTCTCATTCTGCTCAACACGGTGGGCGGCGATGTGGAGGCCGGCCTCGCCATCGCCGAGGTGATTGCCTCCATGACCAAACCCACCGTTTCGCTGGTGCTGGGCGGCGGACACTCCATCGGCGTTCCCCTTACGGTTTCTGCAAGGCGTTCCTTCATCGTCCCCTCCGCCACCATGACGGTACACCCTGTCCGCTACAACGGCACCATCATCTCCGCTCCCCAGACCTATCGTTATCTCGACCGGATCGAGGAGCGCATTGTGGGCTTTGTGAGCCGCAACTCCAAGATTTCGCGGGAGCGCTACCTCCAGCTCATGAAAAATGTGGGGGAGTTGGCCACCGATATCGGCTGCATCCTCAACGGAGAGGAGGCGGTGGCCGAAGGGCTGGTCTCTTCCCTCGGCGGCATTGCCGACGCCTATTCGGCCCTCTATGAGATGATCGGGCAGGATCGCGCGGCTCGAGGAGAAGCGAATGCGCCGGAGGCGGAAACCGAAGCCCCCTGAGCGGCGCCGTCTCCGAAAATAAAGGCTGCCGCCGCCGCAATCTGCGGCAGCGGCAGCCTTTAAACGATTTCAGGCGCCGACGGGGCAAGTGATTCTTAAGAGGCGATCAGCCGAGAAAATCGCTGGCAACCTGCACGGTGGCAGCCGCTCCGATCGCCAGAGCGTTTTCATCCATATCAAACTTGACATTGTGATGGGGAGCGCCGCTTCCCAGCTCTTTGTTGCGGATTCCCACAAAGGCGAGCACGCCGGGCGCCACCGTCTGATAAACGCCGAAGGATTCCGACGCCATCCAGGCAGGTTCCTCCTTCACGGTGCCGGGGCACACCTTTTCCACCGCCGCGGCTGCAAGCTTTGCGAGCTCATAATCGTTGGACACCGGGAACATGCTCTTTGGCATGCTGACATACTCGGGCGTGCAGTCGTTGGCCGCGCAAAGCGCATCGGTGATCGCGCGCATCTTTCCGACGATCTTTTCATAATTCTCCACCGAGAAATAGCGGATCCCGCCGCGAATGGTGCAGGTGTCGGGGATGATATTCCAGGTGTCTCCCCCCTGAATGCAGCTCACCGTGACCACGCCCGCCTCGTCGGGGGCGATCTGCAGCGGCACAATGGTCTGGAATTTCGAGATGATCTCGGCCGCCGTCACGACCGGGTTGATCGACTGATCGGGCCGCGAGCCGTGTCCGCCGCGTCCGACGATCCGAATCTCAAAGGAGCCGGCACCCGACATTCTCGGGCCGCCCTGCACCGACACGGTGCCCACATCCATCATGGCATAGAGATGGATACCCCAGATCCCATCGATCTTCTGGTCGATGAGATACTGCTTGATCAGACTGGAGGTCGAGGTCCCCGGCATTTCCTCGCTCGACTCGAAAACAAAGATGATCCTTCCGTTCAGCTCATCTTTGTTCGCCGCCAGGATCCGTGCCGCCGCCAGCAGCATCGCCGCGTGCCCGTCGTGCCCGCAGGCATGACAGACGCCGCTGACCTTGGAGACGCTGACCTTTTTCCCCACCAGATTGTTCTCGTCCTCCGGCATCGAAAGCGCATCGATATCGGCGCGCAGGGCCAGCGTTTTGCCCGGACGGCCGGTGTCCAGCACATAGACGGCGCCCACCTTTTCCTTGAGCCAGGTTGGCTCCATGCCGAGCTTCTTCATCTCTCCTGCGATAAATGCGGCTGTTTGAACCTCGGCGCCCGAGGGCTCGGGATTCTCATGCAGCATGCGCCGCTCGGCAATCAGCTGCTCCTTCAGGCCTTCCACGGCTTCCTGAATGGTTTTGGTATCCAGCATAGCTTCTCCTCCTTTTCTCGCGGCAGCGCAGCCTGCTGCAAAGGAATTCCGGTGCAGGTTGCGGCCGCCTTTCCCATGGAATACGGGTATGGCGGGTTTTCACTCATTCCTCTATATCATACTATATCCCCCTGTCCGGCGCAAGACCGGCGGAGCGTGCTTTTTGCCGACTCTCTCCCTTGCATAACCGACCTGCCTCTTGTCCATACTAATCCCATCAATCCCACGCGGTTTGCTTTGGAGGAACATCCATGAACATGAACATGAGCAAAGAAGCCTATCTCGCCTATGTGAAACAGATCACGCCTGCATCTCCACTGGGGAAAGACCTGTTCTTTTCCTTTCTGGTGGGGGGAGCCATCTGCACGGTGGGACAGCTTTTTTCCCACTTCTACCTCTCCATGAATCTGGGACGCGACGCGGCCTCCACCGCCACCTCGATCACCATGATCTTTTTGGGAGCGGCGTTGACCGCCCTCAACCTCTATGACGATCTTGCCAAGGTGGGCGGCGCCGGCACCATCATCCCCATCACCGGCTTTGCCAATTCGATCGTCTCTCCCGCCATGGAGTTCAAGAGCGAGGGACTGGTTTTGGGGCTGGCTGCCAAGATGTTTGTGGTTGCCGGTCCGGTTTTGGTCTACGGGATCCTGACCTCCTCGATCTATGGACTGGTTTTGCTGCTGATGCAGCGTCTTTAAGGAGGGTCGCCGATGCTCAAACGAACAGGAAGCGTGACTTTGCTGGAGGAGGGCCCTCTTGTACTGGGGAGTTCCGCTGTCGGCGGAAAAAAAGAGGCCGAAGGTCCTCTCGGCGGCTGTTTTGACTTTCTCTATTCCGATCCCCGCGCCGGGCAAAAGAGCTGGGAGAAGGCCGAAACCGCCATGCAGGACAAGGCCGTCTCTCTGGCTCTCAAAAAATCAGGGCTCTCCGCCTCCGAGGTCGATCTGCTGCTCAACGGAGACCTCGTCAACCAGTGTACCCCCTCCTGCTACACGGCCAGCAAGCTGGGCATTCCCCTGGCAGGCCTCTTTGGGGCCTGCTCCACGGCCGCCGAAAGCCTGGGACTGGGGGCGCTGCTGGTGGAGAGCGGCGCGCTGCGCACGGCGCTCTGCGTCACCTCCTCCCACTTCTGCACGGCCGAACGCCAGTTTCGTACCCCGCTCGCTTATGGCGCACAGCGCGCCCCTTCCGCCCAGTGGACGGTCACCGGCGCCGGCGCCTTTGTGCTGGGACAAGGCGGCGGTCGCGGCGTACGGCTGCGAGCTGTCTGCTTCGGCCGGCCGATCGACATGGGTGTGACCGACGCTTCCAATATGGGAGCCGCCATGGCGCCTGCCGCCTGCGATACCTTCTCTCGCTTTTTTACCGATTCCAGCCGGTCCCCCTCCGACTTTGATCTCATCCTGACGGGCGATCTCGGACAGATCGGACACCGGATCGTTTCCGAACGCATGGAGCAACTCGGGCTCCCATTGGGAGACCGCTACAACGACTGCGGCCTGATGGTCTATGACCTGCAAAGGCAGGACATGCATGCCGGCGGCTCGGGCTGCGGCTGCTCCGCCGTGGTGCTCGCTGGCGACGTGCTCTCTCGTATGAGGGCGGGAACGTTCAAAAACGTCCTTCTGGCCGGCACCGGCGCTCTTATGAGTCCCATGTCGCTCCAACAGGGGGACTCGATCGTCGGCGTCGCCCATCTGGTCTGGCTCTCCTGCGAATGAGCGTCACCGCGTTTCGCAGAAAGGCCGACTGACCTTCCCGCTTTTATCATTCGCCGCTATCCTCGGCGGCTTTGGAGGTTTTCTTATGTTCCTTCATGAACTGCTTCCCGCCTTTCTCACAGGCGGTCTCATCTGTGCTCTCGCCCAGATCCTGATCGACAAAACCAACCTCACTCCCGCAAGAGTGGTGGTGCTCTTTGTGTCGCTGGGCGTAGCGCTGACGGCACTCGGTCTCTACGACGCCGTCGTCGACTTCGGCGGCGCAGGCGCCACCGTGCCCATTGTCGGCTTTGGTTACGCGCTGGCAAAGGGCGTGGAAAAGGGAGTTTCCCTTTATGGCCCGACAGGGATCCTGAGCGGCGGGGTTGCGGCCACGGCGGCAGGGATCGCTGCGGCCGTGGTCTTTGGCTGGCTGGCCGCCGTTCTTTCAACGCCGACTGCAAAATAAAGCGCTCTGCGCCCCTGTGTTCCAGCAGGAACAACAAGGCGGGGTGGCCATGCTGTGGCCATCCCGCCTGTTTTTGATCTTTTGCCCTATCGTGCCGATCCCGGAGAGGGCGCTCCCTTTGCCGAAAGCTGCTGCTGCGCCGCCTCCTCACGGGGGTCGATCACAACGATCCGCCGCCGCAGCCGCCTGGCATGCCGAACCGTATAGGCCGTTCCTCCCCCCTGTTCCCCATCATACACGGCAAGGAGGGTGGCGGCGCGCTCCACCAGATATCGATTGCGCTCCTGCATACAGCCCCGGAAATAGGCCCCGTTTAAGTAGAAAGCCTCGTCAGCCTGTGCGAGAATAGAGCGGTAGACCTCCCTGTCTTCCTCTTCCCAGGAAAGCTCCTGATCGTAACAGGGCAGCACGCAGTGTAGCTTCACATCCCGCTTGGCACGGCGCAGCTCAAGCACCTTTTGCGCAAACCACAGGTCGGCGCCGAGCGCCATGCCCGTGTAGTAGTGACGGATCCCCTCCTCATAGTAGAGGCGGTTCACCTCCTGCCCGATTCGCTCAAGCAGCCTTTGTTTTTGTCCTCCCTGTGCCGCAGCGCCAAGCCTCGACGGCCGATGCCCCGTAAAGGCGCATGCCAAGCGCTCTTCCACCTGCTCTACCAAAGCAAGCCCTCCTTTTGTCGGCACAGGCGCCGGGCCTACAGAAGCACGACCGTGATGCCGTTGTTGTGCCGATTGAGGTCGCTGTCTCGCGAGAGTTCCCGACAGGCGGCCAGCAATTTCTGCGTGTCCTGGTCGAAGATCTCAAATCGCTCTCCCGGAACAAACAGCCGGATCTCCTTCTTGTTGCGCAGCCGCATCAGGTACTTTTGCAGCTCCACGCGGATCCGCCCGCCCGTGCCGGAGGAACCGTAGCCATGGATGAATTTGATGGCCGTTACCCCCGTTCTGCGGGCGTTCTTGATCTCGAAGGTGGCACGCCGGATGGCGGCGTCAACCAGCGGCATTCCCTCTTCGAGATTGACGATCTTAACCACGGTTATTTCTTGGGATAGAAGAGGAAGCGCTCGTGCGTCCCCTCTCCGATTTTTACGCCTTTGTCATTTGTCACCACCACCGAGAAGGTCAGTCTGCGGCGGTCGACCTCGATGAGCTCGGCCTCGCAGGTGATGCTCTGCCCCTCCACCGTGGGGGCCAAATGCCGGATATTTACCGCTGTTCCCACAGTTGTGACGCCCTGTTCCAGCGCCGGCGCAACCGCTCTCGCACAGGCCCCTTCCATCACTGCGATCATCGAAGGGGTCGAAAGCACCCCCGGCGCATTCGGATCGATGTGCTTGGTGCAAAGCTCGGCTGTGACCAGCTGTTCCACCGTTTTTTTCATCCCAACGGAAATTTCCATGGCGTTTTTCTCTCCTTTCGGTTTGCTGCGCCGCGCCCGGCGGCACAGCATCTTGATCTTGCCGCCGGCCGAACGGGAACCTTTTTCAAAAACTCCCCGTTCCCCTATGCGGTCTCTATTCCGCAAAGCAGACCGCCGTTTCCAGCGCGATCTTCATCATATCAGAGAAACTGCTCTGCCGCTCCTCCGGCGTGCATTTCCCAACCGACGTGTTCCCGCTCAGCAGGTCGCTGACCGTCATCATGGCAAGCGCACGGCAGCCGTAACGGGCAGCCAGCGTATAGAGCGCCGCCGATTCCATTTCTGCCCCCAAAACCCCGTGCGCCGCCAGGATATTGTGCGCATCCGGAGAGGTCTGGTAAAACACGTCGGAGCAGAAAACCGGCCCCACGTGAGGCGAAATCCCCAGTTCCTCCGCCTTTTCCACGGCGGTGCGCAGCAGCTCGAAGTTTGCGGTAGGCGCATAGTGGATCCCCTTGAAATCGGGCTCAAACATGGCGCTGTCGGTCGAGGCCGACATGGCGATCACCACATCTTTGAGCTTCAGCGGGGCAAAGCCGCCGCAGGAGCCGATGCGAATGATATTCTTCACGTCATATTCGGTCATGAGCTCGGTGACATAGATGGCGATTGAGGGCATTCCCATGCCGTGTCCCATCACAGAGAGACGCTCTCCCCGATAGAAGCCGGTAAATCCCAGCATTCCGCGAACCTCGTTGAAGCAAACGGGGTGTTCAAGGTAGGTCTCGGCGATGTATTTCGCACGCAAAGGGTCTCCGGACATGATCACGGTTGAGGCAATCTCTCCCTTTCTGGCACTGTTGTGGGGCGTCATACGGTTTCCTCCTTTTCGTGTTTGTTGTTTGGCGGAACTCACCGGCAGGCAGGGCGCTTTCCGCTCCCGTTTTCAGAAGAGCCTGGAGAGGAAGCTCTCGGCTTCATAGCGCTGCTCCAGCCCAAAATACTCCGCCAGCGTGGCGGCCACGGCCGAATAGGTCGGCATGGTGCCGAGCGGCACGCCGCCCGCCATCTGCTGCGACCACACAAGCAGCGGCACATATTCGCGCGAGTGATCCGGCGACGACGTGGTGGGGTCGCAGCCATGGTCGGCTGTGATGATCAGCAGATCGCCCTCTCTGAACTTTTTAAAAAAGCGGGGCAACGATTCGTCGAATTCCGTCAGCGCGGCGGCATATCCTTCCGCATTGTTGCGGTGGCCGTATTGTGTGTCAAAGTCGACCAGATTGACAAAAAGAAGCCCCTCCTCCATCCGGTCCAGGAAGGCAAGCGCCGCTTCAATACAGGCGGGGTTTCCGGCCGCATGATCCGACTCGGTCAGCCCGCGTCCCGCGAAGAGGTCTTCGATTTTCCCGACGCCGCACACCGGTACGCCGGCCGCCTTCAGGTGGTCCAGCACCGTTTCCCCTGTCGGCGGGAGAGAGAAATCGCGGCGGTTTCCGGTGCGGGTAAACTTGCCGTCCTTTCCCACGAAGGGGCGGGCGATCACTCTTCCCACGCCGTAGACTCCCTGGAGCAGCTCCCGCGCCATTCTGCAATACTCATAGAGCTGGCTGGGCGGCACGATCTCCTCATGGGCCGCGATTTGAAACACACTGTCTGCCGAGGTGTAGACGATTAAATCTCCGGTTTCGATATGCTGCTGTCCCAGCTCTTCCAAAATCACGGTACCGCTCGAGGCCTTGTTTCCCAGTACCCCGCGCCCCGTCTTCTCACAGAAGGCACGGATGATCTCCTCCGGAAATCCGTCCGGAAAAACGGGGAAAGGGGTCTCCAGATGCAGGCCCGCGATCTCCCAATGGCCGGTGGTGGAGTCCTTCCCCGCCGAACGCTCGGCCATGCGTCCATAGCAACCGGACGGTTTCTCGACACAAGGGAGCGCATCGACCCCTTCGATGCAGCCAAGTCCCAGCGCCGCCATATTCGGCAGCCTGAGCTCAGGGTTTGCCTCCAAAACATGATTCAACGTGTTGCTGCCAACATCGCCGTATTGCGCAGCGTCGGGCAGTTCGCCAACGCCGACAGAATCGAGCACGATCAGGATCGCTCGTTTTTTCACAGCAATACCTCCTTTGATCCGATGGTTCAAGCGGAAAGCAGGTTGTCTTCTGCTTTCACAGAGAGCGTCTTTCTCACGCCTTATTCCCGGGATGCGCTTTCGCTACGGTCTCCTCCCTGCTCTTGGTTTCCTCTTTCCGCAAGAAAGCTCCCATCAGCATGAGCAGCGCTGCCGCCGCAACTCCCACAAAAAGCGGATCAAACGCCGGGTTCCACACCAGCTTAACCACCAGCACGGTGAGCGGCCCGCCGGCCAGCGCCGCCAGTGCAAAGCGACGGTCGATCTTGCCTTTTGCAAAGAGCGCTCCGCAGAGCGGCAGAAAGATCATAGCCCCGCGCAGTGCCATAGACATGAAGCTCCAGTTCAAAATAGCAGCCGAAAGGCGTTCTCCCGTGAAAAACAGCGACAGAGCCAGAACAGCCGCAATCGAACAGCGGGTGACAAACAGCGTGTTTCGATCGGAGGGATTTTTGGCCATGCGGCAATAGAGATCCTGCGACACGATGGTTCCGATTCCGAGCGCGAGCCCCGCTCCTGCCACCAAAACGGTGATCAGCAGGGTCGCCAGTACCACGCCGCCCAAAAGGCCCGGCATGAACTCCAGCACGAAGCGCGGGAATGCCTGTGCCGAAGCGATTTCGGGGCGGCGGATCCGCATGGCCATTCCCACCAGCGCCGCCCCCACCCCAATGGGTGGGATGAGCAGCGCCGACCAAAGCGCGCCGGAAAGCGCCGTGCGGTCGCTGCGGCCAGCCAGCACGCTCTGCGCATAGGTCTGTGTGGAAAGCACCCCCAAAACCAGGGAGAGCCCCGCGCCGCCGTCGATCCCGACGCCGCGGCCAAAGAGACTGAAGGCGCCGGGAAGCGCCGCCGACATGGCCGACAGTCCGCCGACCTGGCGGATGGCCAACAGTCCTCCCAGCGCCGCGGCCGCATAGAGCAGCACCGACTTAATGGCGCCCACAAGACCGGCGCCCCAAACGCCGCCAAACAGCACATAGCACATCATCAGCCCCACGCTGATCAGTGCACAGACAAAGGGCGAAAAGGGCAGCAGCGTGCCCATCAGAGCCATGGCCGAGAGCACCTGCGCCACGATCGAGAGCATGGTGCCGATGATGCCGAGCAGCGAGGCCGTGAGCCCTGCCGCGGGGCCGTATTCGGCCGCCACCATCTGCTGCAGGGTCTTACAGCCGCTGCGGCGAAAGGGCTTGACGAAAAAGAGCCCCAGAATCAGGCACCCGATTCCGGCTCCAAGGGTGAACCAAAGCGCCGAAAAACCGTGGGTAAAGGCGAGCTGCGCCGTACCGATGGTTGAAGCGCCTCCCACCAGCGTGCCCATCAGAGAACCGATCACTATGCCGACAGAAGCCCCGCCTCCGGTGGAGAAATCCTCCGCCGAGGACACCTTTTTCCCGGAGCGCACCCCCACCGCGGTGATGACAAGCAGAGTGGCAACCAGCCCGATCAGGTGCGATGCCGTCAGCTGATGCATATCAGAAGGGGCCTCCTTTCTTAGACAAAACATCCGGCAGGCAGGGGCCTTTGCCCCTGCGCAGCCTCATTTTGTTCCCCGATCTGTTGCCCCTATTATACCCTTTTTCCCCCATTCTTGGCAACTCCCAGCTGCGAATTTTCAAAGCAGGGCGCACCCGTGCTCTCCCACGGCAGCGGCAGCGAAAAACGCAGGCGGGCTGCAGCCCCCGTCCTAACCAGGAAAAACAGATCGGTTCGGGCAGCTCCGCGCCATCCCGGCAGGCAGAGGGTCTCCGTCGAAATCGATCCGCTCGAAAAAGAGGAAAAAGGAGGCCTCCCCAAAGGGGGAAGCCTCCTCAAACAAGCTCCGGAAAGACAGCGCCGAAGGGCAGGGCGTTCCTCCTCCTTCTCAAAGGTCACTGTCTTCGTCAAACTCCTCCTGCGAATCGAGAAACCGCGTGTCCATCCCAAGCTCCGCAATGCTGCTCTTCAGCAGTTCCCTGTCGAACTGCAGTGCATCGCACACCTGATTGTTGATGGCCGCAAAGGAGTGTGGATTCCGCACAACCGGCATGTCGATGGGGCTCTTTCCCTCAATCAGCAGCTCTTCCACCAGCCGCATGAAGAGAAGATCGCTGTCCTTGTAGTAGCTGCCGAGCCCCATGAATGCGCCGTTGATGGTAAAGGCGTGAGAGCCCGTAAACTGTGGGATCCCCGCTTTTGTGAAGACCGGAGAGATTTCCAGCTCGGCGCTCATGATCGTGTTATCGGTCGGCGTCAGCACGGCCTGCACGCCCTTCGCGATCAGCTCCTCTGCCGCAGCCTTCACCTGCTCCTTTCGCGCCGGAGTCGCCTCCACCCATTCCACGCCAGCGGCGGTCAGGAAGGCCTTCGCCTCCTCGATCGGCATCTTCGAGGAGAATTCCTCTTTGTTGTAGAGCAGGCCTGCTTTTTTGATATCCGGCATGACCGAGCGCATCACCCCGGCAAGCTCGGCCCCGTCTAAGGAATCCGAAGTGCCCGTGACATACAGGCCGGGACGCTCCATGGAATCCACCACCTTTGCGCTGATCGGGTCGGAAACCGCCCGAAACAGCATGCGGATTTTCTTTTCTTCCAAAATGCTCTTCATTGCAACGGTGGGCGGGGTGGCAATGCTGATCACCAGATCCACCTTCTCATCGGCCAGCTTCCGGCCGATCTGCTTCATCCGCTCGGTATCCGCCTGCCCGTCGAAGACAAGCCCCGCATAGTCCAGCCGGATCCCGTGCTTTTCCGACAGCTGATCCAGCCCTGTTTTGATGCCGGCCTCAATTCGGTTCAAAGACGCATGATCGGTATATTTCACAACGCCGATTCGATAGACCTTCTTGCCCATATACTCCCTCTTCTCTCTCGGATTCCTGCCTGAACAGTTATCCGAATTTTACCATGAAACCATCTCTCGTTCAAGGCCTTTTTGAAGCCGGAGTCGCAAAAGGCGCAAGGAGCGCGCTCTGCGGCCCCGGGCCCTATATTTCCGCCGAAAAGGAATAGAAAAAGAAAACAGGGCCATCGGCCGATCCGACGGCTTCTGCCGCCGCGCGACCGCATGGCCATGCCTTGTTCTGGTGCCGGAGACCGGGATCGAACCGGCACGGGTGTCACCACCCACGGGATTTTAAGTCCCGGGCGTCTGCCAATTTCGCCACTCCGGCAGGGTAAAATCATGAGGCGGCCCCTGCCGCACTTCTCGCCGTATTTGCCTATTTATTGTATCAATTGCAAAATGAGAAGTCAAGAGAGGGGGCTCCGCCCGCCTCTTCCGCGGCATTTTTCGCGCTCTTCCCACCCTTTCTTCGGAATTCTCGCGATGCTTCCCCCTCCTTTTTGCTTTCTGCAACACTCTTCCCGTCCCCTTTTCAAGGCACTTCGGGGGCTCTTCTCCTTTTCTCGTCCGGACTTCTTTCTCTGTCCAAAATCCCTTTTTCCCAAAAAAGGGGAGGGCGCATCCGCGCCCTCCCCTAAGAAAAATCCATCGCCAAATCAGTTCTTGCTTTTGATTTCTTCTCCGCGCGTCGCCTCACGGCCCCACGCCGGTTCCGTCAAACACAGGGATCTCTTCCTCCCCTGCGGCGGAACGCTCTTGAAAGTATCCCTTCAAATTCAGCCGCAGGGCGGCCTGCGCCACGCGGTCATATTCAAAGGCGGTCAGCCGACGGTTCAGATCGCGCCGGTCCCGAACCGCCTCGGTCGGCGTATACTGAGCCATGATACTGTAGCGGGTGCCCTCCGGCAGGTTGGCGGCGCACCACTCCAGCAGCGCCACACTGTCCTTCGAGAGCCCGGGCAGCACCAGATGCCGCACCAGCAGGCCGCGGCGGAGGAGCCCCTCTTGGTCAAATTCCGGTTCGCCCACCTGCCGCGCCATCTCCAGCAGCGCCGACGACGCCACTTTGAAATAGTCTTTCGCATCCGAAAGCGCGGCGGCCTCTTCGCTATGGTATTTGAGATCCGGAAGATACACGTCCACGCTGCCCTCCAGACAGCGCAGCAGCTCCACCCGCTCATAACCCGAGCTGTTCCACACCACGGGAAGCCGCTGCGGATGCCGCTGCAGCAGGTCTGCCAGCAGCGACGTATAGTGGGTCGGTGTGACGAGATCGAGGTTGTGCACCCCCTGCTCCTCAAGCTCGGAAAAGATGGCAAGCAGGCGCTCGGGCTCCACCGTTTCCCCCTGCCCAAGATGGCTGATGAGAAAGTTCTGACAGTAGATGCAGCGCAGACTGCATCCCGAGAAGAAAACCGCACCTGCGCCCCGCGTTCCGCTCAGACAGGGCTCCTCGCCGAAGTGCGGCGCGGCACGCGCGATGCGCGGCCGATCCGGCGCCCTGCAGAAGCCGACCGTCACACTCCGGTTCACCCCGCAGAGGCGCGGACAGTCGAAGCAGCGCTCATACATCCTCGCCGTAGCCCTCCGGGTTGTCGCAATACCAACGCCACGCGTCGCGGCAGGCCTCCTCCAGCGTGTGCTCCGCGGCAAAGCCCAGCAGCTGCCGCGCCCTTGTCACGTCGGCCCAGCTCCTGGCGGCGTCGCCCTCACGCCGGGCTCCGAGCTCATAGGGCACCTTTGCGCCTGTTGCACGTTCAAAGGCCGCAATGAGCTCCAGCACGCTGACAGGGGCCCCCGTGCCGAGGTTGCAGACTGTCACGCCCTTTGTCTCTTCCAGAGCGCGCAGGGCGAGCACATGTCCCTGCGCCACGTCGCAGACATGGAGATAATCGCGCTGCCCCGTTCCGTCCGGCGTGGGGAAATCCGTGCCGGTCACAGTCAGCGGAGCGCCGGTGTCGGCGGCCGCCATCAGGCGGGGAAGCAGATTCATGGGTGCCTGCTTGGGCGACTCGCCGATGCGGCCCGACGGATGCGCCCCGATGGGGTTGAAATAGCGCAGCACCACGGCGGAAAAGTCGGGGTCGGACGCCGCGTAGGCGGCGATCATCTCCTCACAGGCCGCCTTGGTCTTTCCATAGGGCGAAACGGGACAAAGCGGCGTTTCCTCGGCAACGGGCTGCCCCTCCGTTTTCCCGTAAACGGCAGCCGAGGAGGAAAACACCAGCTTTTTCACACCCTTCATGGCCATCACCCGCAGCAGGGTCAAAGTGCCCCCCACGTTATTCTCATAGTATTCCAGCGGCTTCCCAAAGGATTCCACCGGATTTTTCAGCGCCGCGAAGTGGATCACGGCTTCGATCTCATTTTCATCCAGGATGCCGATCATCTGCATCCCGTTTCGCACATCGCACTGATAGAGCTTGAGCGGCGTGCCGGTCAGCTCGCTCACCCGCACCAAAGAGGCCCGGGTGCTGTTGCTGAAATTGTCGAGCGCCACCACGTCATACCCCGCCTCCAGCAGCGCCAGACAGGTGTGGCTGCCGAGATAGCCGCATCCGCCGGTCACAAGAATGCTCATCCCATCCTCCCCGCCGCCTCTTGCAGCGCGGCCAGCACCTGCCGCTTGGTCAGCTTTCCCTCACAGATTTTATACCCCTTCACATAGAAGGTGGGCACATAGTAATAGTCGAATTCATCGGCAAACTCCGCCTGCTTCGACTCGTCGATGCGCACAAAGCTCTCTGCCGCCTTCCGATATTCGGGCATGATGCGGCAGATATCCTCAATATCCTCCTCCGCCTTCTTGCAGTAGGGACAATTCGGCAGATAGAAATAGTAGTTTTCCTTGTCGTGCTTGTTTTTTTCCAGCATGGTCCTACTCCTTTCGATTGGTTTGCAGCACACCAGCCCCTTCTCTGCGGAAGAGGCTGGGGAAAGGGCGTTCAGCGCATTCGCTTCATCCTGCGGCGGATGTGCAGCGTTTCGGCCGCCATGCGCAGCGAATCGCGCAGCAGGCGGACGCTGGAGGCGCGATGGGCTTCCAGCTGCACCGGAAGCTCCGCATAGGTGCAGCCGCGGAGCAGCGCCAGCGACAGCAGCTCCAGATCATAGGCAAAGCTATCCACCCTGCAATCGGCAAAGAGGCTGCGCCCCACCTCGCCCCGAAGGGCCTTGAGACCGCACTGGGTATCGCTCATGGGCAGCCCCAGAGCGACCCTCTGAAAGAGGGAAAACCCCCGCGAGGCCAGCTTCCGGGAGAGCGGATAGCCCCGATCTCCCGCCCCTGCCAGACGGCGTGAACCGCACACCAGGTCATAGCCGCCCTCGGTCAGCATTCGATAGGCCTCTTCCAGGGGCTGCACGCCATAGGCGAGGTCGGCGTCGGTCAACAGAAGAACCTCTCCCGTGGAGGCCGCCGCGCCTGTTCGCAGGGCGCAGCCTTTCCCCCTGTTGCGCGCATAGCTCACAGTTTTCACGCCCGCCGCGCGTGCAATGGCCGCCGTTTGGTCGGTCGACCCGTCGTCGCAGACGATGATCTCGGTCTCAAAGGGAAATTGCTGCGCCGCCTCAAACAGGCGGCGCAGCGTCTGCGGTAAGATGTTCTCCTCGTTGTAGCAGGGAATCAGAACCGTCGCATCCGGGGGACGCTTCAGCTCCACTTCTCAACCTGCTCCAGCAGCGCGGCCTTGGCCTCTTCCATCATGGTTTTGATGATCTCGGCGCAGGAGGCACGGCGCACCACCGCACCCGCCGACTGACCGGCCATAAAGGTGGAGAGCTCCGGATCGCCGTCGCCCATGGCGTGGGCGAGCCCGCCGCCCATCAGCAGCTTGGCCTTATCGTACCCCTCTTCCTTGAGGGTCTCAAAATATTTCTCCACCAGCGGGGAGTTGAGTACGCGCACATTGCGCATGGTGCCGGGATTCTTGTAAACACGGGTGTCGCTTTCGAGGGCGTTGACAATGGCGTCCTTATACCCATCCGAGGCGTTACACTCATCGGCCACGATAAAGGCGGTGCCGCACTGCACGCCCTCGGCGCCCATGGCAAAGGCTCCCGCCGCCGCACGGCCGTCGCCGATGCCGCCGGCCGCCACGATCGGAATCGAACAGAGGCGCTTCGCAACCGGAATGATGGGCAGGGTGGAAATCTCGCCGATGTGTCCGCCCGCTTCGGTTCCGGAGCAGACCACGGCGTCGGCGCCCAGGTCCTCCATCTTCTTGGCCACCTTGGCGGAGGGCACAACCGGCATCACCTTGATCCCGGCCTCTTTCCAGGCTTTGATAAAGTTTTTGGGAGAACCCGCGCCGGTCGAAACAACCGGAACCTTCTCCTCGATGATGACCTGCGAAATCTCTTCCACATTTTTCATCATGAGCATCACGTTGACTCCGAAGGGCTTGTCGGTCAGCTCCCGAACCCGCCGGATATTGGCCCGCAGCGCCTCGGCCGAACCGACCGAGTTGAGAATGCCGAGTCCTCCCGCATTGCTCACGGCAGCGGTGAGGTCCGCATCGGAAACGGCGGCCATCCCGCCCTGGATCACGGGGTATTCAATGCCAAAAAGCTCCGTAATGCGTGTTTTCATAAGGGTTCCTCCTATCGCCGAGCGGCGGCACACCGTCCTCCCCTCGGATAATTCAACTGGTCTGTAAAAAGCTTTCTCTGCCGCCGACCGCGGGCATACAATCGGCGCTATCTCGGACAGGGCGTTTTGCACTGCTCCGCCAGAGCGATGCAGACCGTTTCGAAGCGCGCGCGCACTTCCTCCGGCTCCCTTGCCGAAATATCCGGTCTGCGGCGCACGGGGGGCGCCTTCTCAAACAGCAGAACGTCACTGCGCAGAGTGAGAAATTCATAATAGAGCATGGCGTCGTCGATCTCCTGCACCACCGCCCAATCCGCCTGTTCCAGCGCATGGAGCCCAAAGGCGGAAAACACAGCCCGGTCGATGCGCCGTTCGAGCGCCGCATAGTCCGGCAGCAGCTCCTTGACCGGCCGGATCAGATCGCTCAGATAGGCCTCCCCTGCGTCGTGCAGAAGGCAGGCCAGCCGCAAAAGGGGGGAAAGCTCCCGCTCTCTCGCCTCGGCCTCGCAATTCAAGCTGTGCTGCGCCACCGAGTAAAACCGCTCGAAATGGCCGCCCGCGCGGCATTGCAGGCTGAGCGAATGGGCGATATCGGTCAGGCACACATCCGCTGCACAAAAGGTCTTGATCTCAATATTCCGGCCGCTGATCGCCGCCATCACGCTGCGGCCAAGCCTTGACTGTTTCATGCAAGCTTCTTTCGCTCCTCAAGAAGCAGAGCCTCAGCTTCCGGAGGAATCGGACCCGGCATCTGTCTCTGCGCCGGCCTCGCCCTGCTCCTCACCCTCTGCACTCTCTGCCACAAAGGGGTTCTGCTTTTCGTAATACTGCATCAAAACGTCGAGCTCTTTCTGGTCGAGCTTGAGTTCGTTGTCCTTCTTATAGCTGTTGACCATGTCGATGATCTTGTTTTCGGCGCGCGTTTCGAAGATCGTATCATACACGGTCTTGCTGCCGCCGTAGAGACTGGGATATATCGCCTGCAGGTCGCTCTCGCGCAGCGGGAACCGCTTGATGATATGGTAGCCGGAGCTGCCCAGCACCAGCTCGTATTCGTCAACATCCAGAGAAAAGGCGGTGTCCACAAATGCCACGTCAAAGGGAACATCCTTGTCGATCACATAGCCTTCGGGCTGGCTGACCATGCCGGGATCCTCCCCGTATTCCGCCATGAGCGCATCAAAATCTGCCCCCTCATCGAGCTGGGCGACCAGAGCCTTTGCCCGATCGCCGGCCTCTGCGATTCCGGCCTCATCCAACAGTTCCCCGGCTTCATCCCGGGTTTGAATCAGAATATGCTTCACGCGGATAAAATCTTCCTCCGCCGCCGCCAGAATATCGGCGTCGGTGTAGCCCTCTTCCTCGTGCATGCTTTCGATCAGGCGGTCAATCCGCTGATAGGAATAGAGGTTCTCCTTGAAGAAGTCCATCGACATGCCGGTTTCGGCCACGGCCTGCTCAAAGGCCTCCTCACTGCCATAAGCCGAGATGTAGTCGTCGATCTGCTCCTGCACGATCGCATCGTCTTCCTCGGTGAGAGAGAGTCCACGCTCGTCGAAGATATGGTTGATCACGGCCTGCGTTGCGGTCAGATCAAGCGCATAGTTGACGATCTCATCCAGATAGGTTCCGCTTTCCTCATCCATCTTCGTTCCGCTGAAGGTGGAAAAGGCAGCGCCGTGCTGCTGTTCAAAGCTCGAAACGAGGCTGGAATAATAGTAGTAGAATTCCTCCGAAGGGATCTTCACATCGCCAAGCTTGGCGATCGGATTCTTAAAGGGAGAGCTGCTGCAAGCTGCCAGCGAAAGCGCCAGCAGGAGCGCCAGGATCAACGCGGTCAGCCTTCTGATTTGTTTCATCTGTTTTCCTCCGATTGGGCGTTCCCCTAAAGATTTGAAAAACGGCCCGGGTCCTTTGCCGCGGGTCTTTTGCTATTATACCCCAAGAGCGCGGCATTGTCCAGAGTTCAGATGCTCCCTCTCCCCTCGAACGGGGCTTTTTTGTTCGCCTTTCAACCTCAGCGCAGAAAAACAGCGCCGCCGGCAACAATCCGGCGGCGCAAACTGCGGTATTATGCGGTTGTTCCGAACGCCTGAAGCACCACCTGCACCACGGCGTCGATCGGCCTCGGCGTCTCCTCGCTCAGCCAGACGACGGCTGTGTTGTACACCGCGCCCGTGCAGAGGCAGCTCCGATAACGCGCCTCCGCGCCGGCAGTCGTTTCTGCAGCCACAAGCTCCCGG
>JAEEGL015764180.1_pt1 | contig 22625 bp, 22 predicted proteins | sample 9134231 | NCBI WGS metagenome assembly JAEEGL01 (sample SAMN16246548, study PRJNA631951) | gut metagenome | biome: gut microbiome; feature: rumen; material: fiber-attached | host: Bos | place: Iran: Karaj | collected 2018-10
CATGGAAAAGTCACTATAAGAAGGAGTAAACTATGTCCGACCGTTTTTCAAGAACCGAGCTTCTTTTCGGCGAAGAAGCCATGAAAATACTTGCAAACTCCCGTGTGGCAGTTTTCGGTGTGGGCGGCGTAGGCGGCTATGCCGTTGAAGCTCTCGCCCGCTCGGGAATCGGCGCACTTGACCTCATTGACGACGACAAGGTCTGCGTTACCAATATAAACCGTCAGATAATCGCCCTGAGCAGCACTATAGGCATGTACAAGGTGGACGCTGCTGCTCAGCGTATACATGAGATAAATCCCGACTGCAAGGTGACCTGCCACAGAATGTTCTATATGCCCGATACTGCGGACAAGTTAGATTTTTCTCAGTTTGACTATGCTGTTGACGCTATCGATACCGTAACGGGCAAGATAGAGATAATCATGCAGGCCAAAAGTGCAGGAGTTCCCGTTATAAGCTCAATGGGCGCAGGAAACAAGCTCGACCCAGCTGCATTTGAGGTCTCCGATATATACAAGACCTCGGTATGTCCACTTGCAAAGGTCATGCGCTATCAGCTGAAACGCCGCGGCGTAAAGAAGCTGAAAGTAGTATACTCCAGGGAGCAGCCTATAGTACCCCAGGGGAATGCAGTTAAGGACGGCTCGGGAGAAACGGATATGCGTACAGGCTCTGCAAGGCGTTCAACTCCGGGATCTACAGCATTTGTCCCCTCTGTCGCAGGACTTATAATCGCAGGCGAGGTCATAAAGGATCTTACCGGCACTAATAAATAATAACTCATCGGTAAGGGGGTATCATCATTGGACGAATCTGTCAAAACACCTTTTTCGTCATGGAAAGGCTGTATAATTTTCGGAATAATCAATCTTCTTTTGGTTTTTCTCTGCACTAAGCTCAATATTCTCCTCATAAGCACAGTTCTTATACTTCTGATTATCACAGGGTTTGCAATAACCGCAAAATCCGTTAAAGAAGACTGGAGCGCCGGCTTTAGGCTCTCCGCACTTGGCTGCGTTATAGGCTTGCTATTGCAGTGCGCAGCAGCCGTATTGTATGTTTTCAACATCCTGTCGGGAATTATCTCCATGTTTATAAAGTGAGGCGGAAAATGAACAGCTCCGAAAAAAATATATCTGCCGCAAAGACCAGCTTTGAGGCCGCCTTTTCTGAACAGCGCTTCTACAACAGGCAGACGCGGGACAGCTCCCATATTGAAGCTATACTCGGTATCCTCCCCTTACAAAACGGAATGAGGATACTTGACCTGGGAACGGGCAGCGGCTATCTCTCCTTTGCAATTGCAAAAAAGCACCCCGACATAACCATTATCGGTCTCGATATCGTAGAAAAAACTCTGAAGCAGAACAGACAAATGGCGGCTCAGGAGGGGCTGAACAATGTCAGCTTCGTAAACTATGACGGCAGCACTTTCCCTTTTGAAAACAACAGCTTCGACATGGTCGTTACAAGGTATTCCCTCCACCATTTCCCCGATATAAACAGCAGCCTTTCAGAAGTGGACCGTATACTGTCAGGAAAAGGCTGCTTTTTCATTTCAGACCCCGCTCCCAATGAGGGGGATGAAAACGGCTTTGCCGACGAGTTCATGCGTGTTAAGCCCGACGGTCATATAAGGTTCCGCACCTTTTCAGAATGGGTGCAGCTCTGCGGGAAATACGGCTTCGGGCTTGCTGGCTCATTCAGAAGCAGTATCCGTTTTCCGCGGAAGTACGAGAAAGCTTACGGAACTATAATGAGCAGATATTCCGGGGAGATCGTAAACAGCTATGGAATAGAAATAAAAGATGATGAAATATTCATCACTGAAAGGGTAAACAATATGCTCTTTCGAAGAAAACAATAAGAATTGCCCACTTTCCACTTGACCTTTACGGCTTTTTGTGCTATGATAGTTTGTATTGGAATATTGATGTAAGAGGTAACAAAATGCATTTTAATGAACTTAACCTGTCAAACGAGCTTCTCCGCGCTGTAGACGAGCTTGGATATACAGAGATGACCGAGATACAGCAGCAGAGCATTCCCCTCCTCCTCGAAGGACGTGATGTTGTGGGACGCTCCAACACAGGCACAGGCAAGACTGCCGCTTTCGGCATTCCCGCCGTTGAAAGCATAACTGAAGCCGACAGGAAGTCGGCAGTGGTGCTGATACTTTGCCCCACAAGAGAGCTTGCAATGCAGGCAAACGAGGAGATACGCAAATTCGCAAAATTCAAGGAGGGCGTAAAGTCCTCTGCGATATACGGCGGCGCCAGCATGGAAAAGCAGATACATGAGCTCAAGCGGGGCGCAAATATAGTCATCGGCACTCCGGGACGGGTAATGGACCATATCCGCAGAAAGACCCTGAAGCTTGACGCCATACGCACGGTGATACTTGACGAAGCCGACGAAATGCTGAACATGGGTTTCCGCGAGGACATAGAGTCAATACTTGCAGACGTTCCCGCGGACAGACAGACCGTCCTTTTCTCAGCCACCATGCCCAAGGAAATAATGGCTATAACAGAAAAGTATCAGACCGATCCCGTACATATTAAAATCAAATCGGCGCAGAAAACAGTAGACCTCATAGAGCAGTTCTACTTTGAGGTGGCAATGGGCCGAAAGACCGACGCATTAAAGCTGCTGCTCGCCGCATACAAGCCTGCATCCGCAATGGTATTCTGCAATACAAAGGCAATGGTTGACCAGCTTACCGATGACCTCGTAAAGAGCGGATTCCGCGCTGCGGGGCTTCACGGCGATATGAAACAGATACAGCGTACACAGGTGATGAACAGCTTCAAAAACAAGGCTGCCGGGATACTCGTAGCAACTGACGTAGCCGCGCGAGGAATCGACGTCAGCGGAGTTGACGCAGTTTTCAACTATGATCTCCCTCAGGACAACGAGTACTACATACACAGAATAGGCAGAACCGGCAGAGCAGGCAGAACAGGTACAGCCTACACTTTAATAAGCGGAAGGAAACAGCTTTTCGACCTCAGAGCCATCGAAAAGTATACTCACGCCGAGATACGTGAAATGCCACTTCCCGAAAAAGCCGATATAATCGCACTGAAAAAGGAAGCTCTTATAACCGAGATAACAGAGGCTCAGGCAGGTCACAATGCATATGATATTCTCGACAGGCTCGCTTCACAGGGCATAGACTACCGTGAAGCTGCCGCAAGGATAATCGAAAAGCAGCTGAAAGCAGAGACCGAGGCTCTCCCCGACCTTGAAAGCGCACGTCCTCTCAGAAAAGGCAGGAACAGCGGCGCAAAGACCGTGAAAATAGTCATCAACGTAGGCAGAAACCGCAGAATAGCGCCGAATTTCATACTCGGTGCCCTTGTAGACGCAACAGGCATGACAGGCAGAGATTTCGGCAAGATAGACATTTTCGACGAGCACACTACAGTTGAGGTCCCCGAGGCCGAATCAGAATACATTATCGACAGCACCGATTCAATGAAGATAAACGGCAATAAGGTGGAAGTAAAGCTGTATAAGGGTACAGACCCTGGAAAGCTGAGAAAGCGCCGTCCCGATGACAAGCCTTCAATCGACCGCAAAAAGGCTGCATACGGAAACAAAAAGAGGTCGGAGATATACTCCGATTACATACCGAACCGCAAAAAGCGCATGAAAAAAAGACATTAAGGAGTGATAAATATGAGCGGGAACAAAAAAACATGGATAAGAGTACTTATGCTTGTGCTTGCAGGATTAATGGCACTCGCTGCAATACTGCTGCCATTTCTTGGCTGGTAAGGCCTGATCGTCAGCATTTGAGGACATTCCGCTGCCGCTTCTTCATGAAGCAGCAGCGGTTTTTTATTTCTCCGAGACATGTTCTGACATAATCTGCGGACCTGCTGCATTATAATAATACTACAGACAGCAGTTCGGGAGGTGTGCAGTGCAGACTATATATGTCGATGTGCTTATAGTATTGAATATCTATGTAAACTTTTTCCTGCTGCGGATAACCGCTGGATTCACCCATTCGCCTCTGCGCACAGGTCGGTGCATAGCGGCTTCGGTCATCGGCAGCCTTTTTTCCCTTACCATACTCCTGCCAAGCCTCGGCACCGTGCTATCAATTCTTATAAAACTGTTAGCTGCGGTGAGCATAGTAGCACTTGCATTCGGATTTAAAGGCAGAAAACGGCTGATGATCAACACTGCCGCATTCTTCGCTGCGAACTTTGTCCTTGCTGGAACGGTATACAGCGTATATACCATCCTCGCACCAAAGTTCATCCATTGCAACAACGCCTGTTTTTACATAGATTTTTCTCTGCTCATACTTATTGTCACTACGGCTGTGTTATATCTCGCCGTAAGGCTCATACGCATAGTGGCGGACCGCTCTCCCGATGACAGCTACAACGTATTCATACGTGCGGGGAAAAGAGTCATATCACTGACGGGACTTGCAGATACCGGCAACTCTCTTGTGGACTATTTCACAGGCTCCCCCGTGATAATATGTTCGTCAGAGAACTTTTCGGAGCTGACAGACTCAGAGCTTGATATATCGCTGCTCCCCAAAGGCTTTCGGCTCCTACCCTGCTCAGCCGTTTCCGGCAGCGGACTGATACCCGTATTCCGTCCCGATGAGGTGCTGATAAGGAACTGCACAAGCGGCGAAAGGAAGCCTGTCGATGCTGTCATAGGTTTCGGAGAATGCGGAGGGAAAGCCGTGTTCAACCCGAAGCTGCTAAAAATATAGGCATAAACAAAGGAGAAAAAAGTCATGAACATCATCAGCATTATCAGAGAGTACCTGAAAAAAAGATTCACCTGCAGGGTTTTCTACGTAAACGGGTCGGATACGCTGCCCCCTCCCCTCACACGTGAGGAAGAGACAGAAGTATTCTCCCGCCTCAGCAGCCACGATACAGAAGCACGCAACTGCCTTATCGAGCACAATCTGCGCCTCGTAGTCTACATAGCAAAAAAATTTGAATCCACGGGGATAGGTATAGAGGATCTTGTCTCAATAGGCACGATAGGACTTATCAAAGCCGTAAACACCTTCTGCCCCACAAAGAATATCAAACTGGCAACATACGCTTCCCGGTGTATAGAGAACGAGATACTCATGTTCCTGCGCAAGTCCTCTCAGTACCGCAACGACCTGTCAATAGATGAGCCGCTCAACATCGACTACGACGGCAACGAGCTACTCTTATCGGACATACTCGGCACCGACGACGACATCGTCAACAAGGGCATAGAAAACGAAGCCGAGCGTGATATACTGCGGAATGCAGTTGCCGAGCTATGCGACCGCGAAAGAGAGATAATGGAAATGCGCTTCGGACTTATTGACGGCAAGGAAAAGACCCAGAAAGAGGTCGCCGACATTATCGGTATCTCACAGTCATATATCTCACGCCTCGAAAAGAAAATAATCAAAAAACTCCGTGTCAAGATAGAAAGCGTTTCCTGAAATGCCTTGTATGTGCGGGACGGCTTCAGCAGCCTTATATGTATCTATCAGGGAGAACCATTTTATCAAAAGGTTTTACTCAACGGCTATACATGAAGCTGCCATAGCCATCTCACATATGCAGGGCATTTCAGATTACAATTTGGATTTTTTGGCTGTTCGGTATTGTAATAAATGCACATTTGTGATATAATAATTTTATATATCTTTCATATCAGGAGTCGAAACATGAAAAAATGGAATGTTGGGATACCCGACAGAAAAAACGTATCTGCGCTTATGCTGAACTGCGGACTGACCTCCCTTGCGGCGGCTGCACTTGCAGCAAAGGGGTATTCTTCGGCAGAATCGGTAATGGAAAGTCTCAATGCTGAGGAACTCTCCGACCCGTTTCTCATAAAGGACATGCAGGAGGCGGCTGACGCCATAAACAGTGCGATCGAAAACGGTGAACGCATATGCATTTACGGTGATTATGACTGCGACGGAATTATGGCCACCGTAATACTGTATTCCTACCTCCTTGAAACAGGAGCGGACGTGACATATTATATCCCCGAGCGTGCGGAAGGCTACGGACTTAACATGAAAGCAGCCGACGCAATGGCAGCTGACGGCGTGAGCCTTGTTGTTACAGTAGACAACGGTATAACAGCTATTTCCGAAGCCGAACACATATATTCGCTGGGCATGAAGCTGGTAGTGACCGACCACCACCGTCAGGGAGATGAGCTCCCGAAAGCCGAGGCTGTAGTTGACCCGCACAGACACGACTGCTTCTCACCGTTCAAAGAGATGTGCGGTGCTGGCATAGCGCTTAAGCTTGTGGCTGCCCTTGACGGCGGCGACTGCACAATGGCACTCGAACAGTTCGGTGACCTTGCAGCTATTGCCACAGTTGCCGATATAGTAAGCCTTAAGGGCGAAAACCGTTTTCTTGTTTCATACGGACTCGAACTGATAAACAACTCCGACCGTCCCGCACTCATGGCGCTAAAGGAGGTCTGCGGTCTTACGGACAAGCCTGTTGATACACGCTCCGTAGGCTTCGGATTAGCTCCGAGGATAAATGCGGCAGGCAGATTCGGCTCCCCAAAAGCAGCAGCAGAGCTTTTTCTCTGTGAGGACTATGACGAAGCTCTTTCAGCCGCCCGCGAGCTTGATAAGCTGAACAATATGCGCAAGGACACTGAAAACTCTATTATTTCCGAAATAATGTCCATGATAGACAAGTCTCCAGGAATTATCCGCAGCAGAGTGATATTCCTCTGCGGAAAAAACTGGCATCACGGGGTTATAGGCATAGTTGCCTCGCGGATAATGGAGCAGTTCGGCAAGCCCTGCTTCATAGCCTCGGAATCCGATGGCGAGCTGAGAGGCTCTGCACGTTCTTTCGGTGAATTTTCCGTTTTCGACGCACTAACCGCTGCCTCAGAGGCTCTTGATAAATTCGGCGGACACCCGGGTGCCGGAGGCTTTACCATTAAAGAAGGCATGGCGGACAAGTTCCGCATTCTGCTTGAAAAATATGCACTGGAAAACCATAAGACCATGCCTGCTGCCGAGCTTCACGCTGACAGTCCCGTTGCGCCGCAGGAGCTCACTGTTGAAAACATAAAGGGACTTGACGTTCTCGAGCCGTTCGGCACCGATAACGAACGCCCTCTTTTCTATATAGAAAACGCACAGATAGTTGATATAATACCTCTTTCTGACGGCGCCCACTCAAAGCTGCGCTTAAAAACCGGCTATACTCAGGCAGACGCCCTGATGTTCAGGAAGTCCCCCGATCAGCTTCCCGTATCAAAGGGTGATATCTGCGATATGATCGTATCACTGGAAGTAAACGAATTCCGCGGAATCGTTTCGCCAAGTATCGTTATAAGCGATATTCGTCCGCATATGTTCGAGCAGAGCAGGTATTTCGCCGCTCAGAACGCATTTGAAGCCTTTATGCGCGGAGAAGCTCTGCCGAAGAACTATTACCCGAGTATGAATCCCGCCCGCGATGACGTGGTTAAGATATACAAGGCTATCCCGCAAAACGGTATATGCGCGGATACGCTCTATATCAGGCTCCATGACAGAAACATCAACTACTGTAAATTCTGCGTTGCCGTCGAAGCTCTCAGACAGCTTGGACTGATAAGCGCAGCAAGCACTGATTTTATGATAAAAAGGATCAGCGTCACTCAGAAAGCCGATCTGGATTCGGCTCCCGTGCTTGTTTCACTGAGAAGCAAGCTCGGCTGAGCCTAAGATAAGGAGAAAAGATATGACAGATGACATGAATGTATCAAATCTCATACATCCGGAAGTACAAGTTCCAATACCCGAATCGGCGCTTCCGAAGGATCCTACTGATTTTCTCAATGATATCCCCGATTTCAAGGACGATTACACCATTGAGAAGATAATACAGAAGATACTCACTGACGATAAGCAGTATGATCTCAGCAAGATCATTTCCGCTTACGAATTCGCCGCAAAGGCTCATGAAGGGCAGACACGTTCCTCGGGACAACCATATATCACGCACCCCCTTGCTGTATCATATACGCTCCTGGAACTCGGAATGGACACGGACACTATCTGCGCTGCCCTGCTCCATGATGTTGTCGAGGACACAGACGCTACTCTTGACGATATAAAGAAACGGTTCGGACAGGACGTTGCTCTTCTCGTAGATGGAGTAACCAAACTGAGCAAGATACCCACTTCCAGCAAGGAGGAACAGCAGGCTGAGAATATCAGGAAGATACTCCTTGCAATGTCGCAGGATATCCGCGTAATGATAATCAAGCTCAGCGACCGTCTGCACAATATGCGCACCCTTAAGTACCGTCCTCTTGAAAAGCAGAGGAACACAGCTCTGGAAACAATGAATATATACGCTCCCATAGCTCACCGTCTCGGAATAAGAGCCATGAAGGAGGAGCTGCAGGATCTTGCCTTCCACTTCCTTGACCCATATGCCTATTCCGAGATAGAGAACATACTCGAAAACAAGAAGGAGGAGCGCGAAGCCTTCATAGAAATTATCAAAAGCCGTATCGCTCAGCGCTTCAAGTCAGAGGAATTTGCCCAGCCGCCGCAGATAGACGGAAGAGTAAAGAGCATATACAGCATTTACCGCAAGATATTCATAAATCACAAGGATATCGACGAAATATACGATAAATATGCAGTACGTATCATAGTTACCACTATAGCCGAATGCTACAACGTTCTCGGACTTATCCACGACATGTTCAAACCCCTGCCGAACCGCTTCAAGGACTATATCTCCACGCCGAAGAACAATATGTACCAGTCTCTCCACACTACTGTTCTCGGAAAAGAGGGTATCCCCTTTGAGGTGCAGATACGTACATGGGACATGCACGAGACTGCGGAATACGGTATCGCCGCCCACTGGAAATACAAGGAGGGCATACAGGGCAAGGACAAAATGGAGCACCGTCTTGCATGGGTCCGTCAGGTCATAGAAGCACAGCAGACTTCAGACGATGTAGAGGAGATAGTCCGCATAATCAAGACTGATCTCGACCCGGAGGACATCGTCGTAATGACTCCGAAGGGAATGTCAGTCAGTCTTCCGATAAACTCAACAGTCATCGACTTTGCATACCGTATCCACACGCAGATAGGTCACAAAACCGTAGGTGCAAAGGTAGACGGCAGGATAGTTCCTCTCGACTACAAGCTCCAGACGGGTCAGATATGCGAGATCATCACCAGTAAGGACCCCGAAAAAGGACCAAACCGCGCATGGCTCAGTATTGTGCAGACCAACGAAGCTCGTTCCAAGATACGCTCCTGGTTCAAAAAGGAGCGCCGCGAGGAGAATATCGTTGAGGGAAAAGCCCAGCTCGAGCGTGAATTCAAGCGCCACAGGATAAACCTTAAGGAAGAACAGTACACCGAATTCCTACAGGACGATTTCAAGCGTCACAACTGCGAAACGCTTGAGGATTTCTATGCTTCCATAGGCTACGGTGGTATCACCCTTTCAAAGATGATGCCACGCCTTAAGGACAAATACGAAAAGCTCCACGAAAATGAGGACGAACCATCTGTAGTTCCGCTTATAAAGCCAAAGCCAAACGGCAGGAGCAGTATCATACTCGATCAGATCGACGATATGCTCATAAAGTTCGCACAGTGCTGCAATCCTCTCCCCGGAGACGATATCATAGGCTTTATTACCCGCGGCTACGGTATTTCCGTACACACCACGAGCTGTACGAACTACAAGGCCGCTCTTGCAAGGAACAATCCCGAGGAGCTTGACCGCTGGGTAGAGATACAGTGGACAGACAACAGCGACACTCAGCTCCAGACAAGCTTTGAAGTAACTGCCACTGACCGCGTCGGACTTGTATACGACATTTCAGCCGTACTCCTTGAAGCCCGCGTGCCTATCGTTCATTCCGCTTCGAGAGTGCTCAAAAACGGAAATGCTCTCTTTGAGGGAACTATCGTTATTTCCAGCACAGAACAGCTCAAAAACCTTTTTGAAAAGCTGAGAAAGATAAAAGGCGTGATCTCTGTTGAAAGAGCCGCTATCTAAGGAGAATACACATGAAGATACACCATTTGCAGCTCGGACCTCTCCGTTCAAACTGCTATATAGTCGAAACAGCTCCCGGGCGCTGCATTGCCGTTGATATAGGCGGCGACAGCAGGCTGCTGCTTGAATTTCTGAAAATGAAAAGGCTCAGACTTGGAAAGATACTCCTCACCCACGGACATTTTGACCATATCGGCGGCGTTGAGGAGGTCCGCAAGGCTACCGGAGCCGAGGTATACATACATGAGCTGGACGCCCATATGCTGGGCAGCGAGTCCGCTTCTCTCGCATCGAATATGTCATTCTTTGACTTTGAACCGGTTACAGACTGGACATGTATTTTCGGCGACTGCTACATAAATGACGGGGACTGTTCATTCAGGGTCATACATACCCCGGGCCACTCAAGAGGCAGCGTATGCTATCTCTGCGAAGACGTGATATTCTCAGGAGATACGCTGTTCTGCTGCTCTGTGGGAAGAACTGATTTCCCTGACAGCAGCTCGGCAGCTATGTCCTATTCACTGAACATCCTTTATAACCTTGAAGGAGACTACAGGGTGCTCCCCGGACATAACGAGAGCACTACCCTTGACTACGAACGTGAAGCAAATCCATATATGAAACAATTCAGAGGAAAAAATGACGGCTGATAATACAAAGATGCCGATAATTCTCATCGGTAATTCCTTCAAATATGAGATAGAGGCCACAATGAAGCTGTTTTTCAGTACGGCTCATTACGCTTTCGGAAGCTCCCGTGAGGATATCGCCGGAGACGAATACGTGACAGCGGAGGTCTCCGATGACGGGAGCACCGTGACCGCAGAGGTAAAGCTCAAAGGCGAAGCTCCTGTGGTACGCAGTATCCGTACAGCCTCTCCGGCTCAGAACGAACAGGAGCTTTGCAGGCTCATATTCCACATACTTTCCGAAAAGACAGGCATCAACCCGCCGTGGGGACTTATGACAGGGATCCGCCCGGTGAAAAAGGTCCTTGAGCTCATGGACAAGGGACTTTCCAAAGAAGAGATATTCAGGGTTCTATCCGACAAGTACGAGGTGACGGAGAAAAAGCTTCAGCTTGCTTACGATACTGCTGTTAATCAGCGCCCTATCACCGAAAGGATAGACAGCTCTGCGGTAAGCCTGTATGTTTCCATACCATTCTGCCCTACAAGGTGCAGTTACTGCTCATTTGTATCACATTCCATGGATTCTGCCATAAAGCTCATGACGGAATACGTTTCCGCTCTTTGCAGAGAGCTTGAGATACTTGGAAATATCGTCAGGGAGACCGACACAAAAGTGGATACCATTTACTTCGGCGGCGGAACTCCCACTTCCCTTTCGGCTCAGGACTTAAAAACAATAATGGAAGCAGTGGAAAAGAACTTTGATATCACAAAGATACGCGAATACAGCGTAGAAGCAGGCCGTCCTGATACCATAACCGAGGAAAAGCTCCATGTAATAAAAGAGCTGGGAGCTGACAGGATATCGGTAAATCCTCAGACTCTCAATGACGAGGTGCTTAAGGTCATCGGCAGAAAGCATTCTGGCGAGGACGCAGTGAAAGCCTTTGAGCTTGCCCGAAAGACAGGCTTCAGAAATATAAATACCGACCTTATCGCAGGTCTTCCCACGGAATCTGCGGAGAGCTTCCGCAATACCCTTGACCGTATGATAGAGCTTAACCCCGAGAGCATAACAGTACACACACTTACTATCAAGCGCTCGGCTACTCTTTTCTCAGGCGGCAATGAGAACTGCTCAAATCCTGCGGCGGAAATGGTGGACTATAGCATACCGACTCTGATGTCACACGCCTATCTGCCATACTACATGTACCGTCAGAAGAATACCGTGGATAACCTCGAAAACGTAGGCTACGCCAAAAAGGGATTTGAAAGCTATTACAATATATCCATCATGGACGAAACCCAGACCATTCTCGGTGCAGGCTGTGCGGCTTCAACAAAGCTACTCTACGAGGGAAATAGGATAGAGCGCATACATAACTACAAGTTCCCATATGAGTACATACGCAGCTTCGACCAGCTCATGGAAAAGAAAAAGGAGGTAAAGGAATGCCTGAAAAAAATCAAATATTTAAAGCAGAAATAACAGGCATTACCTCCGAAGGAAACGGAGTGTGCCGTGCTGACGGCATGGCAGTCTTCGTGCCTCAGACCGCTGTGGGCGATGTTGCCGAGATAAAGATTGTCAAGGTGCTTAAAAGCTACGCCTTCGGTATTGTTGAAAAGATAACCGAGCCCTCACCAGACCGTATTGAAAACACTTGCCCCGTATATAACAAATGCGGCGGCTGTCTGCTGAGGCATATCTCCTACGAAGCCGAGTGCCGCACAAAAGAGAGCATAGTACGCGACGCTTTTACCCGAATAGGCAGTCTTTCACCGGAATTCGACAAATTTTTAAGCGCCGCAGAAACAGAGCACTACCGCAACAAGGCACAATATCCGCTCGCAAATGTTGACGGAAAAGCTCTCTGCGGTTTTTATGCGCCGAGAAGCCACAGACTGATCCCCATAACGGACTGCGCTTTACAGCCCGTTATTTTCAGCAATATACTGGAAGCTGTGCTCAGTTACATCAACGAAAAAAAGCTCTCTGTATACGACGAAACCAATAATACAGGAATAATGCGGCATATATATATACGCCGAGGCGCTCACTCAAAGGAGATAATGGTCTGTCTTGTGGTTCGCAAGGACGTTTCGCGGCAGCTCTCCGCACTTTGCAGGATATTATCCGAAAAATTCGGTGATATCAGAAGCATAGTCATGAACGTCAACCCCGACAAGACCAATGTCATACTCGGAGAAAGCTGCATTACTCTATGGGGCAGCGATACCATTTCAGATACGATGTGCGGGAATAAAATAAAGATATCTCCCCTTTCCTTCTATCAGGTAAATACATTGCAGGCAGAAAGACTTTATGCAAAAGCGCTGGAATATGCGGCTCCGAAAAGCAGCGATACCATTGCCGACCTTTACTGCGGCGCAGGCACTATCGGTCTTTCAATGTCTGATAAAGCATCGAAGATAATCGGAGTTGAGATAGTTCCGCAGGCTGTTGAGAACGCCAAGGAAAATGCTGCTCTAAACAATATCGGCAATGCCGAATTCTTCTGCGGTGACGCCGGAGAGGTTTTCGGCAGGCTCCGTAAAAAAGGTTGCAGTCCGCATATTATCGTTGTGGACCCGCCGAGAAAGGGATGCTCTGCCGAAACTATCGATGTTATAGCTGAGGCTGCTCCGCAGAAAATAGTAATGATATCCTGCAATCCCGCTACTGCCGCCCGTGATGCGAAGCTCCTTGCTGAAAGAGGCTACAGCGTGGATAAGGTCTGCGGTGTAGATCTTTTCCCGAAAACAGGACACGTTGAGTGCGTGGTACAGATGGGCAAGAAATGATATATCGAGGAGTCGGAACATTGTGCAGTGAATTTCCAAAAGAATTAAGTATAAAGATAGATAACGAACATAGTCTGAAACTTACAAGAGGTTACAAACTTAGTTCGGGACGAAATAATTTAAGATTCATTAAATGGTACACGTATAAAATAGAAAATAAAGAGGATTTTGGGCTTGAATATGACAACATAGCATTCTCCTTTACCAGGATAACAAAAGATATACTGATCTCTGCGGCTGAAAACATTGTCAAAGACGGCGTTTCAACCGCTCCGCTGCCGAATATTGACGCAAGTACCGGAAATATCCACCCGGCCGAAAAAGATACGGACACCGATCCGAACGGAAAATTCTGTCAATTGGTGCTTTGCATGGGAAGTGGTCCGAATACTCCTTATTTTACGGAAATCGATGACTATTATTGCTATACCGGTGTTCATAAAGCCTGCTATTACCCCTTGATAGATAAAAACGATGAAGAAGGATTCAAGTGTGACATAAGACAGATAATACTCAAAGCTGTCTGGAATAAATTACACGAAAAATAGTCATTTTTCGATGTCTAACCGATAATTATATAAAGAAAAGAGGAAAAAACATGTCAAAAACTCACGTTGAAAAGCTCAAATGCCCGAAATGCGAAAAAGAGGGCGAATTTACAGTATGGGAAAGCATAAATACCAATGACTCTCCGGAAATGAAAGAGCTTGTCAGAAATAACAGGGCTTTCATATGGCAGTGCCCCAGCTGCAAAAACGAGTCTGTGGTTCTCTATCCCGTATATTACCATGAACCTGAAAAAAAATTCCTGATACACTTCATTCCAGAGTTCTCATCTGCGGCAGTTGAATTCATGAAGCAGCTCGACCATGACCCTTATGATGAAAAACTTCCTCTCGAAGTCTCATGTCATAAGCGCGTTGTTTTCAGCGCCAATCAGCTTCACGAAAAGCTCCTGATTATCGACGAGGGCCTCGATGACCGCGTTATCGAGCTCATGAAGCTCTTTATCATCGCTGAGATAATGACCAAGGATCCGGAGCATAAAGTGAATGAAATGTACCTTAACAAGGAAAAGGACGGCTCCCTTAAGTTTGCTGTGCTTTTCGACAGCGGCGAATGGGGCCGGACCGAATTCATTCGCTCAAACTACGACCTTGTGGTCGAAAAATTCAAGGTAGAGCTGCTCTCGGACGACGAGCCCGTTATCAATACTCAGTGGGCTATGTCAGTACTCGACAAGAAGATATAAATCCCCTCCGATAATCAGCTATTGATTTTCTTCTATGGTTATGGTATAATAGAATTTAGCTAAACAAGGACAGGAGCTGAGAAAATGTTCAAGGATATTGTTCAAATGAGCTACCTCATAATTGTAACGGATATAACGCTATTTCTGTTTCTGCTTTTTAATTCCACACTTTCCGCAAAAAGGAAATCAAAATTCCTGCTGTGTACAGTGCTTTCATTCATAATGGTCATATGCAACATCTTCGTCTATACTCTGCATGGCAGCAGCAAGCATATTGTCATACTGAAAATACTTTCGGCAGTAAGCTTCTCTATAAGCGGTACTGTTACGCTGCCTTTCATCTTCGTTACGGACGTGCTGAAAAAACGTACAAGACGGATGCTGGAAGGGCTTGCGCTTTTCAATATGTTTCTTTGCATTGTCAGTATATTCAACGGGTGTATTTTCTCATTTGATGCAATGGGCAACCGTATACTCGGACCGTTGGCACCTATACCATATATCTTCAGTTTTATCTACATAACCGTGCTTCTGACGACTGCCATAATCAAGTTCAGACTGGGTTTCAAGCACGAAAGCGTTTTTATACTGACTCTTACGGCAGGTATCGTTATCGCTGTCATTATGAACGCCGTATTCCATTATAAGTTCCTTATAAGCGGAATGGCTTCACTTTCATGTACTTTCTACTATATGTTCTATACCACCGAAACTCTTACGAGAGACGCTCTTACGGACGCTTTCAACCGTCATTCGTTCTACAATGACATCAAGAACATGAGCAAAAAGCAGATGTATGTCGTTTCCATAGACCTTAACGGCCTTAAGCGGATAAACGATACCTACGGTCACGGCGCGGGAGATAAGGCTATTCTCGCTGTATCAGAATGCGCTGCGGAGGTACTGCCTGTAAGATGCAGAGTTTACAGAATGGGCGGAGACGAATTTGAGGTACTCTTCCCTAATGCGGCTTATACAGAGGTTGAGCTCACAACTCAGCAGCTTAAAGAGGCTGTGCACAAAATGGGCTACAGCATTGCTGTTGGATTCGGTGAATTCAAGCGAGGTATGAAGCTTGATGACGTCATCCGCGAGGTAGACGCTATCATGTACGAGGACAAGGCTCAGATGAAGGCTGAAGCCTCGTAATTTAACGTACAAAACACCCGGAAGTTTTTCTCCCGGGTGTTATTTTTAGCGATATAAGAATCTGCGGACTGCATAATACATAAGTATGGCATTTTTCTGACCGTTAAAGACCGCTGCATGGCGGTATGTCATCCCCTGCAGGCTTACTTTGCGAGCTCTGCAAACTCTTCTTCGGTTATGATCGGTATGCCCAGTTCCTTTGCGGTCTTGTTCTTGGTGGAATTTGAGGTGTTATCATTGTTTATAAGATAATCCGTCTTTGAGGACACCGAGCCTGCTGCCTTGCCCCCGTTCTGCTCGATAAATGCTTTCAGCTCGTTGCGGTTCTTCCATATATGCACTGAGCCTGTGATTACAAAAGTTTTGCCTGTTATGGCAGAGCCGCTGTTCACTTCAGCGGATTCCTCTATCTCAAGCTCCGAAATAAGGGCGCGGAACTCACGAAGATTCTTCTCGTCGGCAAAGAACTTCACGTAATCTCCTGCAAGCACCTCGCCTATACCGTCTATTTCGGTGAGATCAGTTACTGTAAGATGCTCAAGCTCATCGGCTGTAGGATACCGGGCGCATATAAGGCGTGAAGCCTGTCTGCCTATATTCGGTATACCCATAGCGTACAATACACGGCTCAGCTCTGTCTTTCGCGAAGCCTCAACTGCATCGGCAAGCTTCTGATAGGACTTTTCGCCGAAGCCTTCCAGTACTACTATCTTGAATTTAAAATCGTCAAGGTGATAAAAGTCGCGGAATTCACGTACAAAGCCCTCTGATACAAGAGTCTCAATGGTGGCTGTGGACATTCCCACTATATTCATGGCGTCTCGCTGGACGAAATGCTCGAATTTTCCGATATGTTTTGCGGCGCAGTCCTTGTTCGGACACACGAGGGTTTCCACGTCCTCATCGGAAGTGCGTACCTCCGTCGCTCCTCCGCATACGGGACAGACATTTGGTATTTCGAGACTGCCCGACGCTGTCTTGTTTTCCAGTACCTGAGGGATGATCATATTTGCCTTGAATATGGTCAGTGTATCTCCTATGCCAAGGCGAAGCTGCTTTACTATGCTCAGATTGTGGACGGACGCCCTTGAAACTGTTGTGCCCTCAAGCTCTACAGGGTCGAATATCGCCACAGGATTGAGAAGTCCCGTGCGGCTTGCAGACCACTCAACCTCACGGAGAGCAGTATCAGCTGTCTCGTCGCGCCATTTGAAAGCTATACCGTTCCTCGGGGCATGTGAGGTCTCGCCGAGGCTGAGTCCGTAGGCTACGTCATCGTACATAAGGACAAGTCCGTCTGATGGGAACTCATTATCGGGAACTGACCTTTCAAAATCGGCCACTGCCCTCTCTACTGTGTCTGCTGTTACCGTAACACCGTAAACGCGCTGAAAACCAAGAGTTTCAAGCCAGTCAAGACGCTTTGAGAATGAATTTTCCTCATATCCGTCAGCTGAAACGAGGTTGAATGCAAAGAAGTTTATGTTTCGCTCGGCTGTTACACGTGAGTCAAGGTTACGGACTGTTCCAACGCAGAGGTTTCTTGGATTTTTGTATTTTGTACCGTCTTCTATTTCGGCATTGACGCGCTCGAAGTCCTCGTACTTCATAAGAGATTCACCGCGGACTACAAGACTGCCCATGAAAGGTATGCGTGCGGGGATACCCTTGATATGGCGGGCATTGGCGGTTATTTCTTCGCCTATCTCGCCGTTTCCGCGGGTCACGGCCTGTACCAGCTCCCCGCCCTCATAGGTAAGTACAAGAGTAAGTCCGTCAAGCTTCCAGCTGAGAAAGCCTTTATGCTCTCCAAGCCAGCTTTTCAGCTCCTCAACGCTCTTGGTCTTGTCCAGTGAGAGCATTTTCGAGGGGTGGCGTATCTTTTTAAGTCCCGATGAGACCTCAAAGCCTACCTGCTGTGTGCGGCTGCCGCTTAATATGACACCTGTCTTCTTTTCAAGAGCGGCCAGCTCGTCGTAAAGATCGTCATACTGCTTGTCGGACATTATCTCCACGCCTGTATTATAGTATGCGTCGGCCGCCTTTGCAAGCAGCTCGTTCAGCTCTTTCATTCTGTTTATATCATTATTAGCCATAATTGCAGACTCCTTATTTCAGTATAACACTATTATACCATGAATTTCATTAAAAAGCCATACCAAAAGATAAAAAGAGTTATGACTGCGGATATTGACGAAATTAATCGAACCTGTTATAATTATATTAATTAAAAGCAAAGGGATATAATTGTTCACCCGCTAAGGGAACTCCTTGCAGAAAAAGACGTTCCCTCTTAAAAAAGTCCACAGGATTGTTTTTAATATCCCCATTTGCGAGGCGCCTTCGTATTTCATGGTGCTGTCCCGTAACATACAAGGGCTTTCCACTAATCGTGGGCGTCCCCTCTGTCACGCTGCGGCATCTCCTCCCCCTGTGGGGAAATCACCCCTGACCTGACCAAAGAAGTGTGAAACCTTTGGAATCCCATTATTTTAAGGAATCAGTATGGCAAATATAATTGAGATAAATGACAGCTTAAAGACTGAACTTGATATTTTTACGGCTCTTTCCGAGCCGCAGTTGCTCCACTTTTTTGAGCCCGGGCCGGGACTCTTCATAACGGAAAGTCCCAAGGTCATAGAACGGGCGCTGAATGCAGGCTATGAGCCCTATGCTCTCCTTATGGAACGCAATGACATCAACGGACAAATGAAAGAGCTTATTCCGCGCTGCGGCGGTGCTCCCGTATATATTGCAGATTACAACGAGATAACCGCAGTAACGGGCTTCAAGCTTATACGTGGTGCCCTCTGTGCTTTCAGACGTACAGAGCTTCCCGCTGTCGAAAAGCTGTGCAGCAATGCACGGCGTGTGGCTGTACTCGAAAACGTGGTCAATCCCACAAATATCGGCGCTATCTTCCGCTCGGCTGCCGCTCTGAACATAGACGCTGTGCTGCTCACTCCGGCCTGCTGCGATCCACTGTACAGGCGCTCCTCACGGGTCAGCATGGGTACAGTTTTTCAAATACCCTGGACTTACCTTGACAGCAACGATAATTACACACGGCAGCTGCGTGATATGGGGTTCACGACAGCTGCTATGGCACTCAGCGATGATTCTGTCAGCATTGACGCTCCCGAGCTTGCGGATATCGCCAAGCTCGCTATCGTTCTCGGCACAGAGGGCGAAGGGCTTGCAGACAAAACTGTTGCAGACTGCGACTACACAGTAAAAATTCCTATGTCACACGGCGTTGATTCACTTAACGTCGCCGCCGCAAGTGCGGTGGCTTTCTGGCAGCTGGGAAGATAAACCGGTCATTGCTCTTCGGAGTATGAATATATAATGATATGGGGTAATCGATATGAAACTTTATTTCAAGCAAAAGGTGTTTTCATTAAGACAGCGCACCGCAATTACAGATCAATACGGTAATCTGATGTTTACCGCTGTGGGCGAGATAATCTCACTCGGAAGGAAAATGCGCATATTCGACGACAGCAACAACGAGGTTGCATTCGTTCAGCAGCGCCTCCTGAGACTTCTTCCGAGGTTCTCCGTATACATAAACGGCGAGCATATCGGCGATATCGTCAAGGAGTTCACTTTTCTGAAACCAAGCTATACCATCGAAGGACTCGGCTGGACTATCAAGGGTGATTACTTTGCTCATGATTACAGTATTTTCTGCGGTGGTCAGTACATTGCTTCGATACACAAGCACTGGATGTCATGGGGCGACAGTTTTGAGATAGACATTGCAGACAACAGGGATATTGTCATGGCGCTGGCTGTAATAATCGCTATTGACTGCGTTATCGACAATTCTCAGAACAGCTCGAACTAAGAGGAGGTACATTATGAAAAAGTACAAATGGGGCGTTATCGGTACAGGTAAGATCGCCCACACATTCGCAACCGCTCTCAGACACTGTGAAAATGCAGAACTATGTGCTGTCGCTTCAAGAACTGACGAAAAGGCAAAAAAATTCGCTGAGGAGTTCGGCTTTGAGGAATACTACGGAAGCTATAAGGAGTTCACCGAAAAAAGCGGCGCCGAGATAGTATACATAGCAACTCCCATGGCTTCACATTTCAGCGACGCCTGGCTCTGTCTCGAAAACGGTAAGAACGTTCTCTGCGAGAAGTCGCTGACATTGAACGCCGCTCAGACTGAAAAACTCCTTGCTTTTGCGCGTGAAAAGGGGCTGTTCTTCATGGAGGCTATGTGGATGAAATGCCGTCCTGTTTACAGGAAAATGAAGGAATGGATAGCTGCTGGTATGATCGGCGATATCAAATATATCAAGGCTGATTTCAGCAACTTCATCCCCTATGACAGGAATGGCAGGCTGTTCCGTGCTGACTGCGGCGGCGGCTGTCTCCTTGATCTCGGTATCTACCCTATCACCCTTACCCACGACCTGCTGGGAATGCCGGATGAGATAATCAGCTACGCACATATGATGTACGGTATCGATATGAGCAATACTATCCTTTTCAGATACAAGGACGACGTATTCTCCTCTATGGATAACGGCTTCGAGATACAGCTCCGAAATAATGCCATTATTTCAGGCACAAAGGGTTTTATTACTCTCGGTAACTGGTTCCACTGCACCGACGAGGGCATACTTTTTGACAGAAACGGCATCGAGGTTGAGCGTTTTGTACGCCCTGACGATATAAATGGCTATGAGTATGAGGTCGAGGAGGTACACCGCTGTCTTAAGCTTGAACTAAGGGAAAGCCCTCTCGTTCCGCACAGCGATACCATTGACGTTATGAAGCTTTTGGATCAGTGCCGCGCTCAGTGGGGCATGACATTTCCTGATGAGTGAGAATCTGTTTGCTGAAAACACATTATACAGGCATAAAAAAGGAGCACAGCTGTGCTCCTTTTGTTTTTATTTTGTACCGAAAATACGGTCTCCTGCGTCACCTACACCGGGGACTATATACTTGTCCTCGTTGAGCTTTTCGTCCATTACTCCTGCATATATCTCTACGTCTGGATGTGCGGTCTGAACAGCCTTTACACCCTCAGGTGAGCATATGATACACATGAACTTGATATGCTTTACGCCGAGATTCTTGAGTTCTGTGATAGCTGCAACTGCTGAGTTGCCTGTTGCAAGCATAGGATCAACTATAATAGCATCACGCTCATGGATATCATCGGGCATTTTTGCATAATACTTTACGGGCTCCTTGGTGACAGGATCGCGGAAAAGTCCGATATGTCCTATCTTTGCGGCAGGTACAAGAGTTGTTACGCCCTCTACCATTCCAAGTCCCGCACGGAGTATCGGTATAAAAGCAAGCTTTCTTCCCGAGATTATCTTTGTTTTCGCAACAGCAAGAGGTGTTTCCAGCTCAATCTCCTTGAGAGGAAGGTCTCTTGTTGCCTCATAGCATATAAACATTGCTATCTCTGAAACAAGCTCACGGAATTCCTTTGTTCCAGTGTTCTTGTCTCTTAGAAGTGATATCTTATGCTGTACCAGCGGATGATCGATTATATGCAGCTCTGCCATATTTCAACAGCCCCTTTCAGTTTTTATCTTCTATAGCCGATATGAGATCGATACGTCTCTGATGACGTCCGCCCTCAAATTCAGTTGTAAGGAAAATCTCTGCAAGCTCGCAGGCAAGACCCTGTCCGAGAGTTCTTGCACCCATACACATTACGTTTGCGTTATTGTGCAGACGTGTGAAACGTGTAGAGAAGGAGTCAGAGCAGAGTGCAGCACGGATACCCTTGAACTTGTTTGCTGCAATTGACATTCCTATGCCTGTTCCGCAGATAAGTATTCCCTTTTCACAGTTTCCTGCAAGCACTTCCTTGCAGAGCTTCTCTGCCATATCGGGATAATCGCAGGGCTCTCCGTCTGTTCCAAGGTCCCTGAACTCAAAACCCTTAGCGGAAAGTGCCTCGATTATTGCCTTTTTCATTTCCACGCCTGCGTGGTCACAGCCTATTGCTATCATATTATACATCTCCATTATATATTATCATTTATTTTTTGATTCCAGATCCTTTTCAGCCTTTACCTTCTGTAAATAGGATACTTCAAGCTGTTCGGGCTCTGAAAGCTTTTTCGATATTCCTGCAAGACATACTCCAGCTGCACTTTGCAGGCGTCCCTGAGGAGGAGCGATTATGAATGCGGGAGAGCTGTATGCGTTGTAGAAGTCGGCAGCTCCATCGCCGCAGAGCATTGCTTCCTTTACGTTGAATGCAAGATATTCCGCAAGCTCGTCGCGTGAGATTATCTGCTCCTCTGTCATCTGCTCTATGCAGTAGCCGTCGCTCTTATAGCAACAGGTGTACACAAGGTCTCCCCTTGCGTTCATTATCGAGCATATATCGCCCTTATAGGCAAGGTTGTTGCATGCAAGTCCGAGAAGTGTGGAAACTCCGCAGCATTTTATGCCAAGCCCGAAGCTGAGCGCCTTAACCGCCGCAACACCTATGCGAAGTCCCGTATACGAACCGGGGCCGTTTGCGACTGCTATGCCACCAAGCTCATAAAGCTCCCTGCCTGCCTGTGCCATAACATCCTTGACCATTGGCATTATGACCTGTGAATGGGTCTTCTGTGTATAAACCGTACTCTGAGCCAAAAACAGCTCCTTATCCGAATCGAAAAGCGCTGCGGAAGCTGTCTTTCCCGAAGTATCAATCCCAAGCAGCAGCAAATCTTCCACCGTCCTCAATTATTATTTCTC